>MDTD01090863.1_pt1 | contig 289349 bp, 264 predicted proteins | sample 811221 | NCBI WGS metagenome assembly MDTD01 (sample SAMN05326646, study PRJNA326480) | marine metagenome | isolation source: seawater | place: Pacific Ocean: South West | collected 2011
CCAAAACGTATTCCAAACCTCAAATGGACAAAAATTGTAAAACCTAAAGGTTTCGCCTGAAGGCGAGGGTTTTAAACCCATCGCCGTGACAATAAAACAGCCTGACACATCACGCGTCAGGCTGTTTTTTTATTGATCCATTCCTGGATGCTTCCAAATGGAAACTCACGGGATATTTTATTGAGCGGCTTTAACTGGGGTATCAGTCGCTTGTTCGTCTGCCCCTTCAGAAACAAATCCGACGCGCTTGGCAAGCACATCAAATTCAAATGGGCTGGTGACATCTTGTCCCAGAACTGCATTCTGAATCGCAGAGCCCACACCTTGCAAAGCATCGGGAACACCCATCCGCTGAGCGTACTGTTGCTCGGTGACAGGATGGATTTCATCCACGCGAACAAGGTACAGTGAGAGCTTGCTGGGCGCTGCAACGACAGTTGAACGCTTGGCGGCTGCAAGTTGTTCAAAAGCTTTGTGGTCATTTCCGACATTGGCCATGGCAAAGGCGAAGACGCCATCCACAAACTGTTCGTCCTGACCGATACCAGCAACGTAAGGCACGCCTGCCCCACCCATGGAGAATGCACGACGTTGGAATGCGGCAGGTTCCTCAACCTTCACATCCAAATCCTTGGCGATTTCCTGAATCACCTTCTCGGAAAGCTTCGCACGCCATGTGTCACGGTCAGCAATCTGCAGACTAAAAGCTGCGAGTTTCTTGGCATCCTCAACAACCGCGTCACGAACCTCATCCAAGGACTCAGGGCTTCGCTCTGCTTGAGCATCAATCACACGGAAAAGGTATCGACTACCGTCATAACCAGCCAAAGGCATACTCACCACATGAGCCTGCAAACGCAGTCCAGCTTGAGTTGAAGGGGTTTCTCGGACAATTTCCTTGACACTAAACAGGTAGTCGGAAAATCCAACACGTCCCTTACCCATCACAGCTGCGTAGTTGATACCTTGAAGTGTCGAAAGATCTTCCTGAGTCATCCAATCACGATCAAGCTTGATCGCAGCAGGTAAAACACCGAATTGCTTTTGAATCTCCAGGCTGACTTCTTCGAACGTCTTGGGCGTGAAACCTTCAGGAATCACGCGGTAGCCATCTTTGACATCCAGACTGCGGACGTCACCGATGAGAATGGTCTGAGCAGCCTTGATGATCTTGTCACCCAGTTCGCCGGCCTTGGTTCGCTTGAGGTTTTCGATAATCTGTTCACGGACCTCCACGTATGGCTTGATTTTTGTAGTCGGAGGCTGGGGCTTTTCACCTTCCTTGACCGCGGGAGCCGGAACCGTTTCCGTGTATTGATCCAAATTCGCATCGTAGTATGCAACGGCATCGGATTCGCTGACTTTAACCTTAGGCAGCAGACTCGACTGTGGCAAAGAAAGATACTCAAACTTCACACGTTCAGGGAAGCGATAGCCAAATCCGTAGGTCTTACCCGTACCGGGCAAGTCATCTTTGTAATCATTGAATTGCTTGAGCAATTCGGCTTCGGTCACCTTGCGTGAGGCATCGCTTTTTTCTGATTCCAATGCCACCTGTTGCAGGTAACTATCCAATGGAATCGGTGCCAAAGCGATTTTCACGCGTGACTGCTGATCATTGACAAAGTGTTCGACCACAGGCTTACTCACACGGGCAGACCCGGTCTGAATCTGTCCCATGCGTTGATAGTAAATCTGCTGATACTGATACATCATCTGCGGGTTGGATTGGCCTTGAGCGAAGATGTTCTGGAACATCTGCTGGGTTTCACTGATCGCGCGAATCTTCTGGACCGGTGATGAGTGGCTGGTGCCGATGAGCAGTTCTTTGTAGTTCTGCACGGTAAGCCAATTTCGCAAAGCTTCCTTGATCACCAACACGGTCACGCCGGAGTTCTTGGCCTGATCGTCGAGCATCGGTTCGGTAACACCCAGGTTAGTTAACAGCTCAGTGACTTCATAACCACTTGCTGAGACACCAAGCTTGGAAGCTTCATACTGCATAAGCAACCATTGCAATGGTTCTTCGGGCGTGATCATCGCGATCATCTGATGGGTCTGGCGGGCGATGGACAATTCCCGGCCGGCAATTTGCTGATCAGAAAGTGTAATCTCGATATCACCGAGCGTCCCCAAAGGTTGATTTCCCGGATGAGGCATGAACATGCTCAGCACAGGTTGAATCAAAAAGGCCACCATCAGCAGACAGCCGCCAATGACGAGAATAAACTTGTTGTATATGCGAAACCATTTAAGCATCGTTACACCGATCTATGGACAAAAAAATCCGGGGTCCAGGAACTAGCGACTTGGGACTAGGCAAAGGAATAAGCAGTAAAATTCATGACCTCAAAGGTCTTTCTTTCTTATCCCTAGTCCCTAGTCGCTAGTTCCTAGTCCCTCACAATGTGTAGCCCGGTAGTATACCCGAACTTGCTAAGAAGATCACCGCAAGGCAGCCCCGTAAAGCGGACGCCCGTATTTGCTGCCACCAAGCCCCAGCGGCATAAGCATGATCCCAAAGGTCTGATCGCCGTCAGTCTCATCGAGGCTGTAGAGTCCAATGAGGTGCCAACGGGGCAATTCACGGACAAGTGTGACGTCAATGGAGCGTTGATCATCCCCCCCGCTGGAGAAGTCCATGCGGTGAGCGAAGGTCATGAAATACTTGCTGGTGATACGGTATGAAAAACCGTAGGTAAGCAGTCGCGTATCAAGCGTGTCGATTTCCTGATAGTCGACAAACGTTGCCAACACCGGAGAATGTTCAAGTGTCAGGCCGGTACGCCATTGGGTGAGCTTATCCTGATCAAAGTCATAGGTGAACTCACTCATACTTGCCAGGGAGTCGGAAATCATCCATGCCACGGAAGTGTGGAAGTATTCCCCACCACGCGTGTACTCAGGACGATATCCAAAGTAGTGAGCCAGCACATTGGGATTGGGTTCGGCATCATCACTTGAAACGACATAATGCGAATCGACAATCAACCAATCGACACTTCGCCAGCGACCAGGGCCTCCCCGCTGAGTCTGGAACGTATTGCGAAGTCCCACGGAAACGGTGGTGCCATCACGCAACCCCTCGACATCGTAATCAAAGATTGGCAGGTCAGTCGCTTCAATCGACGTACCGGAGAAGGACACGTCCACACTCGGTTCAATGATGTGTCGAATGTTATGTAAGTCAAAGAGTCGACTGTCGAGATTGCTGATGGTTTTGTTGAACTGCGTATGTGCGCGAAGTCCGGCACTACCCCAAAGTCGAACGTTCTCATCATTGCCGTTGTAGGCATTAAAATCATCGTCATAGACTGTGGCACGTCCCACTGCATAGGGAACCAAATCCACACTGCCAAGCTTCATCGGAGCCTGGATTTCATGACGAGAATCCAAACGCATGACAAAGCCTTCAGGAGCATTGGTCGCGTTATAAGCGTTCTCAAAACTCACAGTATTGGCTTGACCAAAGAGCAGTAAACTTTGAGCGTTGGTAAACCCGCGGTCAGCAGGTGTATCTTCGCCGGGCTGAACCCGCATGTAACTGGCAGTGGTCTGACCGTAGTAGGTCATGTGATTGTCAAAGAGACTTTCACCTACAGAGTGGAACCCGACTTCAGGGAGTTTTTCGACAGTGTAACCCTGATACTGAAGCTGAGCAGAATTCATTGTGAATTCATTAAGTTCATAGTTGGCATAGAACGACATGGATGTCTGATCCTGCTGCTTGAGCAGATACAGCGATGTCTCGTAGGGTTTTTCGTTTTCGACTTCCTGTACGAAAAGTTCTTCAAGGAAAGTCTCGTCGGAGGCATAACCCATTTCCAAGCTCAGTTCCCAACCGTTTTCCAGGAAACTTCGATGCTGCCCACGATAGAATCCGCGGAAGTCGCCATCGTGACCAATTTCATCTCGGCCACCAATTTCATCTTCACCATCATCATGTAACAGAGCGTATCCCTTATGGAGTCCTTCCATATTGGGCTTGTCATAGTCAAGATCCAATCCCAAGCCCACGCCATGTCGACCGAGATAGTCAATGGATGTGGTACTTTGGACACCTTCAGGACGATCACGTCCAAGGAGCATGAAGGTATCCCATGTGCTTTGGACAGTTGGACCGTTGTTGCCACTGTAGGACATGGCAACACTTCGCAGCGGTATTTCCTGGAGTCTGCCTCCCATGTGTCCGCCGCCGAAGAGTTTGGCTGAACCCCATGTCAGACCAACATCATTGGCACTGTAGCGATAGTCCGACTCGCCGTTCTTGTCCTGTATCTGAGTCAGGGTGATCGTGCGGGCAGCGATGGCAAAGTGAGGTTCTGCAAATTCACTGGTGGTCAGTTTCGCGTTGGAAGCCTGCCATTGTGTTTGAGACATCTGCATGATTTTTTCAGCACGCACATACAGCGGAACCTTCTTGCGGACATTCCATGTGTACATCACTGCATCAAGGACGACGGCCTTGTTTTTTGTCGTGTCATAATAGGCACGCGGGGCACGGACGTTGTAATCGCCGTTGGTGACCTGCACGTTGTCTTCGAGGTACACACCGACGACATCCGCTGCATCAAGTTTGCTGAAGACCTGTTGGTATTCCTTGTCCTGTTTGCGAAGGAAGATCACCGCCTGGTCGGCACGCAGACTCATGGCCAGTTGACCTTTTTCATCCACATACATCACGCCAACCTTGCCCATGAGTACCGCATAGGGTTGCTCTTGACCAAGGTCCACGATCATCTCGTCAAAGGTCAGACTCACCGTGCCTGCAGGCGGGAGAATGCTGCTGGTGTTTTGGGCAACCGTATTGACCACTGGTGTTGATTCAACCGCAGTCGTTACCGCAGCAGTCAGATCAACAGGCATTGGCCCGGTCGTCTGCGTTGGTACAACAGGCTGGGGTTCATCGGGTTTCGCAGAGGTTTGAGTCGAAACAGGTGCGACGGGTTTAACAGGTTCTACGGCTACCGATTCAGACGGAGTCTTCGCGGTTGTTGTATCGACAGTAGATGTCGATGGCATCGCAGACACACCGGGCAATTGCGGCCGCGTCACGGAAGCCTTGGGATCGACAGCGGAAAATGGCGACTGTGGCAGTGCGGTGTCCACCTGTTTGTCCATCACAATTGTCGGGCCACCATTAGTGACGACATTTTCGCGTGCCATTCGTGCGGCTTTGGCGTCGGCTGACTCATTAATTGTGGTATCAACCACGGGGCGAGAGATGGCAGCAAAATGGGAGATGAAGCGACGCTTGGCGTCGGCAGTAAGGTCTTCGCCACTGCGGTCAACCTTTTCCATTAAGTCCGTGGTCAGATCAACTTTGCCGGTGGTGCTGACGGTGACCAATAGACGCGGCGCCGTTGCAGATGTCGGACCGCGACCGGGCATTGCCTGCGCGTTGTCCAGATACATCCACATATGGCGGACTTCCTGACCGGTGGAAGTGGCCTGACGTTGAATACGAATCACTGCGGTATCAGCACGAAAGCCGTACGTCCCCACAGCGATAGTCACATCACGTTTAAGGAACATGTACTGAACCACGCCGTCATACCAGACGCTGGTGCGCATCGCATGAAACTGGGCATCGGAATCAATCGTCGGATCAGCCAGTGGCAAGTCCGAAATTGAATTGACATCCGGCTGTGCCTGAAGTCCGGTGAGTGTGATTCCTGTGACTGCCAATACAACGACGAGCAACATGAGTGCTGCATCACTGACAACTCTGAAATAGCTTTTATTTTTGATCTGACTCATCCTGATCCTGTTCATGCCCTGCCCGTCATCCCTGAGCATGCGCCTGCTGGTGGTGTTCAAGCAAGCATCGGTTGGTTGGGTTGATGCTGGTTGTTGTTTTCTGACTGCCCGTCGGTGGCTTGTTGAGTTGGCGTGACCGACTTCTGATTCGTCAAACAGACGATTTGCCAAAGGTCCATGAAGCGGTGTTTGAAGTGATACTCAAAATGCAGGTCAACACCTTTGAGCACATCTTCCAACGCCACATCGCTACGCCAGCCGATTTTGACCCAGAATGGATTGGTGAATTTTTCGAAGAACCCCATGATCGGGTTGGTGGATCGGAAGTGATTGGCAAGGACGATGCGTCCGCCGGGCTTGACGATTTTCGCCGCCCAGTTGAGCAGTCTTGCCGGATCACTGACCACGGTGACGGTGTGGCACATAATGATGTGATCAAAACTGTTCTCAGCAAATGGCGGATACATGCCATCACCACGAACCAGTTTGATGTGATCATAGCCCCGCTGCTGGCACATGACCTTGGCTTTGGAGATCATGCCATGCGACAGATCCATGCCAATGACGGTCACGTCTGTGGGGTAATGCTTGAGTGTCAGTCCTGTCCCTACACCCAGATCGAGTATTCGGTCACCGGGTTTAAAAGGCAGTTGCTGCACTGCACGTCGTTGTCTGCTGCGAACCAGAGCACCGAAGGTCCAGTTGTAAAACCAGGACCAGATGTCGTACATCGGCTTGGTCGAGCGTTCTCTCATCGTTGCCATAGTTTTGATTCCCAATTTAATATGGATAAAAGAATATCTGCAATTGGTTTATCATGCCAGTGTGAAGTGATAAAAATCAAGGTTTCAAATCACCAGCGGTTTATCGCTGCAACGACTTACAACGACCATGGTATGAACAATATCACCGGTTAAGATCGAACAAACTGGACATCATTGCCGTAGGAATATCCATGAATACGCGACACTTTATTTTCTGTAAGTCACTGTCAATTCTCATGCTCCTGAGTATCATCACACCCTTGGGGGCACAAGAGAGTAAGTCGGCAGATTCAGATCAAGCCAAAGCACGTCGCCGGACACCGGTGGTGGATGTTTTTGAATCCTCCAAAGAGTCGGTGGTGAACATCGCCTCTAAACAGATCGTCCAATACCGCTCGCCGCTGGGTATTGATGACATGTTCGACCGGTTCTTTGACAGCCCCCTGCGCCGACGCCAACCTCGGCAACTCGAACGTACCAGTGTCGGTAGCGGCTTTGTCCTGCATAAGTCCGGCCTGATTGTCACCAACGCACACGTGGTCGCCCAGACGGCCGAACGCAAAGTTATCTTTGATGACCACAAGGAATATGACGCGCAAGTGGTCGCCATCGACCATGAACATGATCTGGCGGTACTCAAAATTCAAGTCGATCATGACATCAAGCCCCTGCACCTTGGACACTCCGATGATTTGATGGTCGGCGAAACCGTCATCGCCATCGGCAACGCACTGGGCTACCAACACACCGTCACCTCCGGCGTGGTCTCGGCATTGAACCGATCCATGGAAGTCAATGACGAGGTGGCTTTCAAAAATCTCATTCAAACCGACGCAAGCATCAACCCCGGTAACTCCGGCGGCCCCCTGCTCAATGTCCTTGGTGAACTGGTGGGCATCAACACCGCCATCCGTGCTGATGGGCAGAATATCGGCTTTGCCATTCCGGTTGATGACCTGCGTCGCCTGCTGCCTCAGATGTTGGCTATTGAAAGTCGAAGCCGTCTGCAATTCGGCATGCAGGTCTCGGATCGTGGTCGATCCCTGAAAGTCACCCGTGTCGATGTCGATTCACCTGCCCATCAATCAGGCATGCAAGTCGGTGACCGCATTTTGAAAATTGATGGTATTGAAGTTGACAATGCTGTGGACTATGCCATCGCGTTGGTGGGGAAAAAAGCCGACGACTACGTGCAAGTCACCATCAGCCGACATGGCAGGCAAAGTACCAAGCAAGTTCAGATCGTCGAAAAGCCACGTCCCAATCTCGACACCATGCTCAGCAATCTCTTTGGCTTAAAGGTCGGCGTCATCACACGTGAAATGGCAGAAGAAGCACGACTCGGCCGAATCCGTGGCGTGTTTGTCATTGAAGTCCAAGACAACAGCACCGCAGCAAAAGTCGGACTCCGTCGCGGCGACATCATCACCTCCATCGGCAACCTCAGCACCACCGATACCGATGAACTAGCCGAACAACTCGAAACCGTCAGCCCCGGCGACCGCCTTCGCATCGTCGTCTACCGCATCGGCAACCGAAGCTACATCCGCCGAACCGTGGTGCTGACCGCTCAGTAATTCAACTTCAAGCATCCGAGGGAAACATGCTTCCGAAAATTATCACATTGTTCCTGTTGTCACTCGCTACAACAGCTTGCTCTACGACACCCAACATTGCTGATCTGACCACCCGTGCACATGCTGGCGAAGCACGTGCTCAATTTGAACTCGCATCATGTTATGACATGGGACATGGCTTCAAGCTGGATAGGAAACAGGCCGCTCTCTGGTATCAACGAGCATCGGATCAAGGATACATGCCTGCCAAAATTAATCTGGGTTGGTTGTATCAAATGGGTCAAGGTGTCGAACAGAATTTCCAAACCGCCATCGCCCTGTATCGCCAGGCAGCTGATAAAGAATATCCTCAAGCTCAACATAATCTAGCCTGTATTTACGATGAAGGATTGGGTATTAAAGAAGACAACAAACAAGCTGTCTCGTGGTATCAGAAAGCTGCAGACCACGGACACCCACGTGCGTGTTTGAATCTTGGCGTGATGTATATGCGTGGTGAAGGTATAGCAACAGATGTTGTAAAAGCCTATCAATGGTTGACAATCGCACGCTTACTGATGACTGATAAAAACGACAAATGGGTCGCACGTGCCGCCTTGGATCACTTGGGCAAAACCATCACCGCCAAACAACGCAAACAAGCCCGTGATGCAGTTGACCAATGGTTCAAAGACAGACAACAAAGCAAGTGATGCGTACTCCTGTACAAAACCTGATAAAATCTCTGCGATGCTGATATGACTTGTATGGATGTAAGTCGTAGCAGTTTTTGTGCCTTGATACCTTGTGAATATTTTGAAAGTTTGCCATGCCCTCACCGGATCAGACTGCGGTTAAGGAACCCACTCGTTTTGGCACCTTTGGCGGGGTCTTTACGCCATGTGTGCTGACGATTCTGGGCGTGATCATGTTCCTTCGCTTTGGCGAAGTCGTCGGTAATGCCGGGGTATTGAGCACCATTGTCATTGTGCTTGCTGCCAAGGTCATCACCACGTTGACCACATTGTCGCTTTCAGCCATCGCAACCAACACCCGTACCAAAGCAGGCGGTGCGTACTTCCTGATCAGTCGAAGTTTGGGGGTCGAATTCGGTGGCACGATCGGTCTGGTGTTCTTCCTTGCACAGGCGATCTCCGTAGCCATGTACGTCATCGGTTTTTCCGAAGCCTTCGTCACCGCGTTCGCCAATTTGAAACTTAGTCTGCTGATGGTGGGCACGATCACCAACATCATCGTCTTTGCCTGTGTGTACATCGGTGCGGGTTGGACGATTAAACTCCAGTACGGCATTCTGGCGATCCTCGTCGCATCGTTGCTATCATTTTATGCAGGTGCTGCGGGTCAATGGTCAACGGACTTGTTGCAAACCAACATGACATCCAGCTATGAAACCGGGCAAGGCTGGATCACCATGTTCGCACTGTTCTTCCCGGCAGTCACCGGTGTCATGGCGGGCGCGAATATGTCCGGCGACCTTAAAGACCCGGCAAAATCCATCCCCAGTGGCACGCTGTTGGCAGTTGGATTTACCGCACTGATTTACCTGACTCTCCCGATTGTGCTCGGCGCAGTTGCATCCCGTGAAACTCTCCAAACCAGCAACATGATTATGGGCGATGTTGCCCTGATCCCCTGGCTGATTACTGCAGGTGTCTTTGCTGCAACACTCAGCTCAGCACTTGGGAGCATGATGGGATCGCCACGGATTCTTCAGGCGTTTGCACGTGACCAGGTTCTGCCAGTTCTGCGACCCTTTGCCAAGGGAAGTGGCGTCAGCAGTGAACCTCGACGAGCAACCATCCTCACATTTATCATCGCCCAAAGTTGCTTGTTGCTTGGTGACCTTAACGCCATCGCCCCGATCATCACCATGGCATTCATGATCACCTATGGCACGCTGAACCTCGCTTCGTTTTACGAATCGTTTACCAAAAACCCCAGCTACCGCCCGCGCTTTCGATTCTGTCACTGGAGTCTGTCCTTACTCGGTGCAATCCTCTGTTTAGTGGTGATGATTGTCATCTCATGGATATGGGCAATCGCCGCAATCATCGGCATGGCAGGTCTGTACTGGCTCATTAACCAACGTGAAATCAAAGCCAACTGGGGCGACCTTAAAAGCGGTATCGCCTTTGAACGAGCACGCAAAAATCTGAGCATTCTGGAAGATGAACTCTACCATCCCAAGAATTGGCGTCCGATGCTTTTGACCATGAGTGGTGCAGGCAAGTCTCGTAAGCATCTAGCCATCATTGGCCACTGGCTCACTGCTGGCCATGGCATTCAAACACTCGGCCAAGTCCTTCCCGGTGACATCACCGAACATATGGATCGCCGTAAAAACCAGCGCGAAGTCTTGCGGACGTTTATCAAGGAAAATGAACTCTCAGCCTTCCCTGCGGTCGTTGTCTCTGAGTCCGTTCGACAAGGGATTCTGTCACTGGTGCAGGCACACGGACTCGGTGGCTTGGAACCCAACACCGTGTTACTGGGTTGGCCGAATCAGGAAGACCGTGGCCCGGAATTCGCCCGATTGCTTCGAACTGTCGCAGGATTGAATCGCAGTTTGATCTTGGTGCGATCGGAAAATGAAGATGAAGAATTATGGTCACCACCGTCTGGCCCGATTGATGTTTGGTGGCGGGGTCGGTCCAATGGCCCGTTGATGTTAATGCTTGCTTTTTTACTGACCAAAAACCATGGCTGGCGCAACCGTACGATTCGCCTGTTGCGGATCGTCCCCAATGAAGCTGCAAAAGAAGAAGTCCAACGGCATCTCAGTGAGTTGGCTCAATCCGCCCGCATCCCTGCTGAGATTCGAATCTTTGTCGCAGAAGATGCTGTATCCAAAATCAAGAAGGTTTCAAGCGATTCAGCGGTGGTATTCATGGGTTTTGAACCACCTGAAAATGCGGATGCCGATGAACTTTTCTACCTGAACACCGAGCGTCTCATTGATGGCTTACCCCGCGTGATCCTCGTGGATGATGCTGGCAGTATTGAGTTGGAAAGTTAAGCCAGGAACCTGCATGTCATATCAAACCGATCATTTTTCCTGCTGCGCTATCTGCGTTACCATGTCAGAACTATGATTAAACTCACCGTCAATGGACAAGAAAAAGATGTTGCAGATGGCACCACCGTCCGGCAACTCATCGTCGAATTGGAACTGGGCAAAGCAGCTGTGGCTGTCGAAGTCAACCGCGAGTTGGTCCCCAAACGAAGCCATGATGCGACCGTGTTGCAAGATGGCGACAATGTGGAACTGGTGACCCTCGTCGGTGGTGGTTAAAGTTACAACACATCCATGGTGAAAACGCACATTGACACACTAAAGCCCGTGGGGTTTCAACCCCCGGGGTCTAAAGCCCCCGGGCTTTATTTCAAGTGATCGAAAGATCATTGATAAATATGAACGTTTAAAAACAAAACACAAAAGGACTCACCCGTGAGCAATTCAGAGACCGTTATTGATAATCCACTGATCGTCGCAGGCCGTGAACTTAAAAGTCGACTCATCGTCGGGACCGGCAAGTACAAAGACTACCCCACCATGCAAAAGGCTCTGGAAGTCTCCGGCACGGATGTGGTCACCGTTGCCGTCCGCCGTGAACGTCTGGTCAATGACAAAGGTGAATCGCTGCTGGACTTCATCGACACCGACAAGTACACCATCCTCCCCAACACCGCAGGCTGCTTCACCGCGGACGATGCGATTCGTGTTGCAAGACTGGGCCGTGAAATCCTCGATCAACTCGACAACCCCGGCAAGGAATGGGTCAAGCTCGAAGTCCTCGCGGACAAGAAAACCCTGCTCCCCGATCCCATCGGCACACTCGAAGCCACGCGCGAACTGGTCAAGGATGGCTTCAATGTCCTTTGCTACACCAGTGACGATCCGATCATGGCCATGAAAATCAAGGAAGCCGGCGCCGCAGCGGTGATGCCTGCTGGTTCACCAATTGGTTCAGGTCAAGGCGTGCTCAACCCCAATGCCATCCGCATCATTCTTGAGTTGCTCAAGGAAGGCGACAGCACGTACCCCGTCATCGTCGATGCTGGCGTCGGTGCTGCATCGGACGTGGTGCAGGCGATGGAACTCGGTGCCGACGCGGTACTGCTCAACACGGGTATTGCACACGCCAAGGATGCTGTGAAGATGGCCCGCGCAATGTACCACGCCATCAACGCCGGCCGCGACTCTTACTTGTCAGGCCGCATCCCCAAGAAGTTGTATGCCACCGCATCGAGCCCGTGGGATGGGGTGATTACGTATATTCCGGGTGAGTGAGTTTTGATACTGTTTTTTTTGAAGCGCCAAGACGCCAAGCCCCCCGGAAACGCCAAGGTCGGAGAGAAAGACAGCAAGGCATTTTTTACCGCAGAGGCACAGAGGACTCAGAGTTAAGAGAGAAGTATTTTGTTGTTTTTTGTAGGGTGGGTAGAACGAGTCCGCGAGAGAAACCCACCGGTTTAACGCTCGACATCGGGAGAATGGTGGGTTTCGCTTCGCTCTACCCACCCTACTTGCTCAGAGTTAAGAGAGACGTACAAATCGTATGTTTCGGGGTGTTCACATGAATTGGCAACTAATTACAACCAGTTTGGCAACTTTTCTTATTGGCGTTGTTACTGGAGCATGCGGAAGTTACTTCGCATCGAAATATACTGATAAAAGACGTCATGCAGAAGCAAAAAAAACATTAGCTCAAAAACTTAAGAAAGTATATCAATTAATGCCCGAATTAATTGAAGAAATTAAAGACGACCTCACCAAAGAGGATTTTAAAACTGTTCGTGAAATTGTAATTTTGAACAGACCTAATGGCTATTGGGATGATGGACTAACATTCGCTTATTACAAAACTCGCCATCATGATTTAAAAGGTAAATTTTCTGTATTACAAAATAGTGGCTTTGTAATACCTGTTTCTGATGACAAATATAAAATAACAGAAGAATTTGTAGAACTAATTACAAACTTTAAATGCTAACACAGACAATAACACACATATGTACTCTGACTATTTTTGGAATTTCATGCGTCTTTATAGTTCAATATTTCGTTTTGTGATTTGCTCAAACCCGCGATAACACACATGACTCGCCTGAGATGAATATCTAACTAAAAAAAATTCTTCTCTCTCTTAACTCTGAGTCCTCTGCGTCTCTGTGGTAAAAATGCCTTATCTGCCTATCCTTTTCTTCCGCAACATACTTTGAACTTTTTACCACTCCCACATGGGCAGGGATCATTGCGGCCGACTTTTTTGCCGGACTGGAGGGCGCGTTGGGTTACGGCACGGCGTTGTTGTTCGGCTAATATCTTGTCGAGGTGTTTGTAGTCGCTTGCAGGCCGTTGCAGCTTTAAGACCTGTGCCATCTTTTCAAACGTCGGGATGGTATGTTTGTAGAAACCCATGTAACCTTCGCAGAGATAGGCTAAGCCTTCTTCGCCGTCGGGCGTCTTGAGGATGCGGTCTTTGGGGCAGGCACCCCAACAGTATTTGAGGTAGTCGCACTTCTTGCAGTATTCGGGCAAGGTGTCGCGTTTGTCATCGCCGAACTTGCGCTGTTGGGCGGATTCGGTCATTTCGGCAATGGTGTGATCCTTGATGTTCCCCAAGTGAAATTCCGGACTCACGAAGTGGTCACATGAGTACAGGCCGCCGTCATGTTCCAAGGCCATGGCATTGCCACAGGTTTCGGCATGGACGCAGAGGGAGGACGGGTAGCCGTAGACCATGCCGAGCATCAGGTCGAAGTGTTGGACGAAGATTTTGCCCACGTCGTCTTTTTCGAGCCAGCGGTCAAAGACGCCGTTGAGAAAGGTGCCCCACTGATCGGGATGGACGGAGCGGACGCCGATCTTTTTGCCATCGTCCTGGAGGATGGGCAGGATGGGTCGCTGGATATTTTTAGCCTGGAGGATCTGATCGTGCTCGACGATGGGGATGAATTGGAAGTAGGTTGAGCCGATGGATTTGAGGAAGTCGTAGATTTCAACTGCGTGGTCTGCATTGTCATGATGGACGACGGTGAGGGTGTTGAATTCGACTTTGTGCTTTTGCAGAACCTTGATGCCACGCATGACTTCGTGGAAGCTGCCTTTGCCTTGCTTGTCATAGCGATGGATATCGTGGATCGCTTCGGGACCATCGACGGAGACGCCCACGAGGAAGTCATTTTCCTTGAGGAACTCGCCCCACTCGTCATCAAGCAGGGTCGCGTTGGTCTGCAAGGCATTGATCACCGGCACGCCGGGGCGGGCGTACTTCTTTTCAAATTCCATCACCTTCTTGAAGAACTTGACGCCCATGAGCGTCGGTTCGCCACCTTGAAACGCGAAGGTGATCTCCGGGGTATTGAGGGGTTGGCCTTCGATGTATTGGCGGATGTATCGTTCGAGTTGTTCTTCATCCATCCTGAAGTTGGACTTACCTTCGAAGAGTTCCTCTTTTTCGAGATAGAAACAATAGGAACAGTCGAGGTTACAGATCGGCCCGATGGGCTTGGTCATCACATGGAACGGTACGCTGGCGCGCATCACAGGCAATGAAATATCTGAAGAACTTCCGGGAGGAGTCGGCGGATTGGCGGTGATATTTGACATAGTCCCTTATACTAACAGCCCATGACGGATAAAACACCCCAATCTGGCAAACCTTTGGCGATGTATACGAGACATAGTCGCAAGTGGTTGCATAATCGCTACGTCTACCCCGTTATCAGTCGGCGAAGTGGCGGTTTGTCGATTGGGATCAATCTGAACCCTGATAAAATTTGCAACTTTGGCTGTGTTTATTGCCAGGTTCAGCGAGCAGACGAAGAAGCCAGCCCTCAGCCAGTGGATGTAGCGTTGGTGCAAGCGGAGCTACGGGAGTTACTGGAAAGTGTCAGCGATAGAACCCTTTGGCAGGACGATTTTTTCGCTGACGTCCCGGCCGAGAAACGGGTCTTACGGGACATTGCATTTTCAGGTGATGCCGAGCCGACGAGTAGTCCAAGCTTTCTGGAAGTGGTGCAATTGGCTGCGGATTTGAAAGTGTCGATGGGATTGGATGAGGTGAAGTTGGTGGTGATCACCAATGCCACGTTGCTATCGCGGGATCAAGTTGCCAAGGGTCTTTCGATTATCCAAGAGCATCAAGGTGAAATCTGGGCCAAGCTTGATGCAGGAACACAAGGGTATTACAAGGTGATTAATCGCGCGGTAATCCCCTACTCTCGGATCATCGAAAACATTCTACTGGCGGGTCTGAAGCAACCCATCGTGATCCAAACCATGGTGGCATCGGTCGGCAGTGTTCCCTTCCCCATCACTGAACAGCAGGCCTATATCAAACAGGTCAAAACGTTGATGGATCAGGGCTGTCAAATCCTTCGAATCCAACTGTATACCGTTGCTCGCGAGCCTGGTGAGTCTCATCAACCGGACTTTTGCGATGTGCAAGCGGTGGATAAAGGGCATCTCCAAGATTTTAAACAGCGAATTCACAGTGTCCTACCAAACCTGCAAGTCGATCTTTTCTGATTTAGACCCCACATTATTAAAAATTTTTAAATACCTTTTATTTAAAAGATAAAAGAAATATCAGAATTCGAACCCGTCCAATGTGCTAACACTGTTGGTCTGATTTTTTGTGTCACAACTTCACGATTAAAATAAAAATATACTTTTTTTCTTGATATCCAATTGCCGACTTCAACATAAAACGATAGTATCTCAAGACATTTGACTCCCATTTCAATTCTTTATCGAGGATTTACCATGTCTTCCAGTCCCGTCACCTACACGCTTGACGCGAACGAAGCCGTTGCCTCCGTCGCGCACCGTACCAATGAAGTTATTGCCATTTACCCGATTACCCCATCGAGTCCGATGGGCGAATTCTGCGATGAGTGGGCCGCTCGCGGCAAGCAGAACATCTGGGGCGGCATCCCGCAGATCACCGAAATGCAGTCCGAAGGCGGCGCTGTCGGTGCTGTGCATGGTGCCTTGCAGGCCGGTTCGCTAACCACGACGTTTACGGCATCGCAGGGTTTGCTGCTGATGATCCCCAACATGTACAAGATTGCTGGTGAACTGACCAGCTTCACGATGCATGTCGCGGCTCGTTCACTTGCGACCCATGCCCTGTCAATTTTTGGTGACCATTCGGACGTGATGGGTTGCCGCATGACCGGCTTCTCGATGCTCGCCTCAGGTTCGGTTCAGGAAGCCCATGACATGGCTTTGATCAGCCAGACCGCGACACTCGAAGCACGCGTCCCCTTCCTGCACTTTTTTGATGGTTTCCGTACGTCGCATGAAGTGGCCAAGATCAACATGATCTCCGACGAAGTTATCAGAGAAATGATGGATTCGGATCTGGTTGCCAAGCACCGTGAGCGTGCACTGACTCCCGATGCTCCCAAGCTTCGCGGTACGGCTCAGAACCCTGACACCTTCTTCCAGGCACGCGAAGCCTGCAATCCGTTCTACAAAGCCACACCGGCCATTGTCCAGAATCACATGGACAAGTTCGCCAAACTCACCGGACGCCAGTACAACCTCGTCGACTACGTCGGTGCACCTGATGCCGATCGCGTCATCGTGCTCATGGGCTCCTCGATCACCACAGCGGATCAGGCCTGCGAACGCATCGCCAAGCAGACCGGTGAAAAAATCGGTATCCTCAAGATTCGTCTTTACCGTCCGTTCCCTGCTGAACAGTTCCTTGCTGCGATCCCCAAGACCTGTAAGAAAATCTCTGTACTTGACCGCACCAAAGAGCCTGGCTGCATGGGTGAACCGTTGTACCAAGACGTGCTGACGACTTACGCCGAAGCCGTTGCCGAAGGCAAGATTGAAAAGATGCCCGTCATCGTCGGCGGACGCTACGGTCTGTCTTCCAAGGAATTCACACCTGCGATGGTCAAGGGTGTCTTCGACGACCTTGCCAAAGACAAGCCCAAGAATCACTTCACCATCGGCATCAACGATGACCTGTCCTTCACCAGCCTGCCTTACGATCCGGACTTTAATGTCGAAGGCGAAGACATCGTCAAAGCCGTGTTCTACGGACTTGGTGCAGACGGTACCGTCGGTGCCAACAAGAACTCGATTAAGATCATCGGCGAAAGCACGGATAACTACGCTCAAGGTTACTTCGTCTACGACTCCAAGAAGTCCGGCGCGATGACGGTCAGTCACTTACGATTCGGCCCGCGCCCCATCCGATCAAGCTACCTGATTACTCAGGCGGACTTCGTGGCCTGTCACCAGTTCACGTTCATGGAAAAACTCGACGTGTTGGATATCGCCCGCCCAGGCGCGACCTTCCTGATCAATGCTCCCTATCCGTCGGACGAAGTTTGGGAACACCTGCCCATCGAAGCTCAGCAGACGATCATCGACAAGAAGCTCAAATGCTTTGCCATCAACGCAGATGAAGTGGCAGAAAAGACCGGCATGGGCAGTCGCATCAACACCGTGATGCAGGCCTGCTTCTTTGCACTCTCAGGTGTACTTCCGCGTGAAGAAGCCATCGACAAGATCAAAGATGCGATCAAGAAAACCTACTCCAAGAAGGGTGACGAAATCGTGCGTCGCAACTTCGCGGCAGTCGATGAATCCATCGCACACATGCATGAAATGAAGATTCCAGAACAGGTCACCGCCAGCTGGAAGATTCCCATGATGGTCAGTGATGATGCGCCAACTTTCGTCAAGGAAGTCTCCGCAATCATGATGGCAGGCAAAGGTGACCAACTGCCCGTCTCCGTTTTCCAGGCCGACGGCACATGGCCCACAGGCACTTGCCAATACGAAAAACGCAACATCGCTCACGAGATTCCCATCTGGGACGACTCGGTCTGTATCCAATGTAATAAATGTGCACTGGTCTGCCCGCATGCTGCCATCCGCACCAAGGTCTACGAAGAGTCGGATCTCGAAGGCTGCCCCGCTGGCTTCACCGGCATGGACTACAAAGCCAAGGACTTCAAAGGCATGAAGTTCACCATTCAGGTGGCTCCAGAAGACTGCACCGGTTGCGGCGTCTGCGTGATGGCCTGCCCTGCCAAGAACAAGGCAGAGCCGAAACTCAAAGCCATCAACATGCTAAACAACCGTGAGCACTCGGAAGTTGAAAAAGCCAAGTACAATTTCTTCCTGGATATCCCAGAAATCGACCGCACCAAGGTCGAACGAATTGACGTCAAGGGTTCGCAGTTCTTCCAACCCCTCTTTGAATACTCCGGTGCCTGTGCAGGTTGTGGTGAAACACCCTACGTCAAACTGATGACTCAACTCTTTGGTGATCGTCAGCTCATCGCCAATGCCACCGGTTGTTCATCGATCTACGGCGGTAACCTGCCCACGACCCCCTACTGTACCGACAAGAACGGTCGAGGCCCGGCATGGTCCAACTCCCTCTTCGAAGACAATGCAGAATTCGGCTTGGGGATGCGACTGTCAGTCACCGCTTCAACATTGATGGCACGCAAGCATCTCAAGACACTGGCGCCCACCATCGGTGATGATCTGGTCTCTGCCATCCTTGATGCTGACCAGTCTGACGAAGCAGGCATCATCGCTCAACGTGAACGTGTCGCGGCACTCAAAGCCAAACTCAACGGCAATGATGTCTTCGAAGCCAAACAGCTTGCACAACTCGCTGATTACCTTGTCAAGAAATCAATCTGGATTCTCGGTGGTGACGGTTGGGCATACGACATCGGCTACGGCGGACTCGACCATGTCCTCTCCATGCACCATGACATCAATATCCTGGTCATGGACACCGAAGTCTATTCCAACACCGGCGGTCAGGCATCCAAGGCTACGCCCATCGGTGCCTCAGCCAAGTTCCAGGCAGCCGGCAAGAGCAGCTTCAAGAAAGACCTCGGTTTGATGGCCATGAGTTACGGCCATGTCTATGTCGCATCCATCGCCATGGGTGCCAAGGACAATCAAACCATCCAGGCATTCAAGGAAGCAGAAAGCTACAACGGCCCGTCAATCATCATCGCCTACAGCCACTGTATCGCTCATGGCTACGATCTGGTTTACGGCTTGGATCAACAGAAAAAAGCAGTCGAATCTGGCATCTGGCCCCTCTACCGCTACGATCCACGACTCGTTGATCTGGGCAAACCCCCCTTGCAGTTGGACAACAAGAAGACCTCCGGTTCCGTCAAGGAATACATGCTCAACGAAACCCGTTTCCGCATGGTTCAAAAAATGGATCCTGCTCGCTTCGACATGTTGGCCAACATGGCACAGTACAACACCACGCGTCGCGTGAGTCTGTACCAGCACATGGCCAACCTGACACTGCCCACCAATGATGGCGAGATGAACTAAGTAACTTTCATAGCGACGCACCATGACAATGTGGTGCGTCGCTTTTAATACTTCGCGATTTGAAATTGATTTTGAAAACTACGCTGATAACCGCTCAGCAAGGAGTCTGAAAATGGACTTGAAAACAACATACATGGGAATCGAGCTTCCCAATCCCATCGTCGTCGGTGCTTCTCCCATGACCGACAATGTGGATACCGTCAAACGTCTGGAAGAAGCTGGCGCTTCAATGGTGGTCATGCCATCACTGTTTGAAGAACAGATCCTCCAGGAACAGATGCAGACGCACATGGCCTTTGAAACCCCTGCTGAATCCTTCGCAGAAGCACTAAGCTATATGCCTGCCCCTGAGGATTTCCGCACCGGTCCCGAAGCGTATCTCGAACGTGTGGGCCAACTCAAACAGGCTGTGGACATTCCCATCATCGGCTCACTCAACGGACACTCCACCGGTGGCTGGCTGCGTTACGCCAAGCTCATCGAGCAGGCCGGTGCTGATGGTCTGGAACTTAACGTCTATGACCTGCCGACCGATCCTACCGTAACCGGTGCGGACATCGAACAGCGAACCTTGGATATGGTCAAGGAAGTCTGTGCTTCTATCGACATCCCTGTGGCTGTGAAACTCAGCCCGTTCTACTCAAGCTTGGCTAACTTCAGTCAGCAACTTGTCGGTGCAGGCGCCAAGAGTCTGGTCATCTTCAATCGCTTTTATCAAGCGGATATTGATGTGGAAGAGCTTTACGCTGTACCTTACGCAATGCTCAGCGACTCCAGTGAGTTGTTACTGCGTTTACGTTGGATTGCCATCCTCTCAGCTCAGGTCAATGCCTCCATCGCAGCCACCGGCGGCGTGCATACCACCATGGACATCGTCAAGTCCGTCATGAGTGGTGCTTCGGTCACCCAGATCGTCTCAGCACTCTTGCAACTCGGCCCTGAATATGTCCGCACCCTCCTTAGCAATCTCAAGCAATGGCTCGACGAACACGAATATGAGTCGCTTAACCAGATGCAAGGCAGCATGAACCTCCAGAAATGCCCCGACCCTTCAGCCTATGAACGTGCCAACTACATGCAGGTTCTCCAAAGCTGGAAGATCAAGTAACTCCCGGAAGTTTCTATTGCGAATCATACCCGGTATGGTTCGTGAGATTTGACAATTCAGTAAAACGCTTGATTCAGGCAACAGAATAAAACAACCCGCAGTGTGGTCAACACATTGCGGGTTGTTTGTTTTTCTTCAATATCAACGCCATTTTTGCCTGTTCGTCAATGTAATTTCAAAAATAGAATTCAGCAGTTATATAAACTCGTGGTTACCACATGTCTTTATAACGATACCTCAGTCGCAACTTTTCATGTAAGACAAACGGGAAAACGCATTGCAATAAAACGACATTCTGGCCTGTTCATCTTCCACTCATAACGTCTGGTCGCTATGTAACGGCAAAAAAATGAGTTGAAATGCAAATCAATTTTCTCATCGCGTTATTACGTGGTATGAATCACTCGCATGACGTTCAAAATCATAGATTGATACGGTGGGAAAGTTAGCGCAATGAACTTTATTATGTCCTGGTTATTCTTGTGGTCCACATGGATTTCAACAGGCCTAATTATGTGTGGTCTGGGTCTGTTCATCTGGCCAAGGAGTTGGAACCGTCCCATACGATGGCGGCAATTATCCATGACCTTTTGGCTCGGATATGCGACCTCGATTGCGTTTCTTCAAATTTGGCATTTGTTTTTGCCTATAGCACCTTGGTCTGCACCTATTCTGATCTTCGTTGGTGGACTGGGTTGGTGGCGACATCGCAGGCAGACCAAACGATATATCCAACGAAGCCGAAGCCATCTCTCATCAGGCAAGATACTCATTAATCTTGTATTAATGACATGCATTACCGTGTGGCTGGCTAATATGGCAATGGGCGTTCCAACGGCGTTTGACACAGGTTATTACCACCTTAATGCAGTACGCTGGGCAAGTGATTACCCCATTGTGACAGGGTTGGCCAATCTACATCATCGACTTGGATTCAACAGTTCAAGCATGCTTTTACCATCAGTATTCGAGTTTGGATTCTGGCGAGGTCGATCATCTCATCTGGCTTTTGGCATCCTTGTCTGTGGCCTTTTGATTCCAGCCTTAGGCGAATCCATGCGAATGCTCCGTGGGCGAAAATCCATGTGGGGACTTTACAGCATCATGGTACTGGGGCCGGTATTGGTGTTTTCTAGTATGACCGATCATATCGCCAGTCTCGGTACAGACACATCAACGATGTTGATCATTCTCGTCACTGGAATGTACCTGCTAAGCCAATTGACTCATGAGCCTAACCGAAGTGGCGTGTGTGTTTCAGTGATACTCCTTGGACTTGCGGTAACGCATAAAGTTTCAGCGTTGTTTATTGCTGGTCCATTTTTTATCTGTATCCTCTATTTGGTATGGCAACAAAAAACAGTTAAAACCTTGTATTGGCCTCTGCTTTTTTCCGTGTTGCTTGTTGGTGTCTGGTGTTGGCGAAATATTTTACTCACTGGATATGTACTCTATCCATCCCCACTGCTTAGCTTTTTAGTACCTTGGAAAGTTCCCCCCGAAAAACTTATTGAGGCAAAAGAATTCATTGAATCCTATGCCAAATGGAATGACGGCCCTCAGACCGGATCATGGATTGGTTCGTGGTTATACACATGGTTCCGCTATCAAGCTGAATATTCAATCTTGCCTGTCATCTTCTTGGGAATCAACTTCGGTGTGATCTTGTTTAATGGCAGTAAAATCAAATCACGTCTAAGCGGCCCAACAATGTGGCTGTGGGTTTTCGTCTTATTCCCCAGTCTTATCGCACTTGCTGCATGGTTTGTTACTGCACCAGCCCCTCGATTTGCTGCTGGCACGATCTGGTTCCTGACACTGGGGCTATCTGTGGCGATGCTTCAAAACCACATGCCAGCCAAACGCATTTACCTTTTGCTGCTGGCTCCATGTTTTATCTTTGTATTCTGGACAGGAATCAGCTTGGCAAAAGGACGCCCACTTTGGCAGACGCCCGGTACTGACGCTGGCTTGCATCCACTACGAACAGTGGAAACCAAAATATTCACAACCGACTCAATGCTCCAACTGCATGTACCAGTCAAAGGCATTCAATCCTGGGACAGTGCCTTACCCGCAACACCTGAGCCTGATAAACGTCTAAAGTTATTAAAACCCGACGAACCAACAGGTGGCTTTATCATTGCACCTTCAAGCCCCAACTAGGCTTTCGTATTCATCTACAAACACAAGTAAGTCTACCTGTTGTTTTCTGAAGACGAAATATATTCACTGTGAAACGCCAGAATTCCTTGCGACTTTAATGTAAAAAATGTCTTGCTATCTCTCTCTCCGACCTTGGCGTTCTTGGCGTCTTGGCGGTTAAAAAAACTCAACCCAGAATCTCACGAATCTCACTATTAAGTTCCGCGGCACCTTGGGCGACGGCATCTTTCCAATCAAGATCCGGCAGACGGGTGTGAGCGTAGATCACGGATCGGCTGGCGGTGATGATCGCGCCGGTGCCGTCTTCCTTGAAGCTGGCTTTGACGTCTTCGGCTCCGCCGCCCTGGGCACCGTAGCCGGGGACGAGGAAGATTTGCTGAGGCATGAGCTTTCGCAGTCGGGCAATGTCTTCGACCTTCGTGGCACCAACCACCGCGCCGAGCAGGCTGTAGCCACAGTTGCCCACGGATTGCTCACCGAGTTCAGCGACAAAGGCAGCCATCTCATCGACCATCTGACGACCATCTGCGAGCTTCAAAGTTTGCAGACGATCACCGCCGGGATTGGAGGTGCGGACCAGTGCGAACAACCCTTTTTTCTGAGGCATAGCTACATCAATAAACGGCTGAAGACAGTCATGCCCCATGTAACCATTGACGGTCAATGAGTCCGCGCCTTTGAGTGTACCGACACCTTGAAGGTTGGAGTCGGCGAGGTTGCCTGCTGCATAATGCGAGGAACTGATACCGATGTCGCCACGCTTGGCATCACAGACCACCACGAAACCCATCTCGTGCGCCAGGTGAATGAGCCGATGCAGCGCTTCAACGCCTTCCCAAAGGTAGCGTTCAAAACAGGCAGACTGGAACTTGACGACCGGGACATGATCGACAACCGCTTCGAGCACATCGCGCGTCCAACTGGTGATCGCAGCGACGGCTTCGTTGATGTTCACTTCAGATGAACCATTGGTCGATGGCTGCAGTTCACGAGGGAGTTTTTCGATCACCGGATCGATCCCAACACATACGGGTGAACCTTTTCGGGTAATCGCGTCAAGCAGTCGGTCGGCAAAATGCATCAGGCTCATATTCCTTCATCTAGTCCATGGCTAAACCACAGAGTCACAGAGGCACAGAGTTAAGACAAAAGGCAAAAGAAATCTCTGTTTGGATTTCTCTGTGTCTCTGTGACTCTGTGGTAAATGATGGTCTTTGGTAAGACCAAACGGGGATATCTTACTGGTTTTCAGCTGTTACTGCGACCTAGTTGGGGGCGGAGAAGCCAGAGGAAGCTGATGCCACCGATGACGGCAGTGAAGATGCCGATGGGCAGGCGTCCACGGTTGGTGAGGATGTCGATCCAGGTGCTAAAGCAGTCAGCGACGAGAATGAGGATTGCGCCACAAAGCGCTGATGCTGGGATAACTCGGATGTGCGTTGGGCCAACGAGTAAGCGTGCGACATGCGGGCAGACCAGTCCGACGAAAGCTACAGGGCCAGCAAGTACCACCGCACCGGACGCAAGCATGCCAGCGATGACAAACAGGATGATTCGCAGACGTTTGAGTCGGACCCCCAAACTGTGTGCTTCTTCGGAGGGGAAAGTGGCCGCATCCATATCACCGGCAAGTGTCCAGAGGATGGCAATACCAATACCAGTGATCACGCAGATTGTCCATACGGTGGAAACTGGCAAAGACTCATGGAGGTATCCCATCATCCAACGGGCAAGGTCTTCACGAAGACCTGCGGGGCTAGGCAGATAGTTGATGAGCATGATGATTGAACCATTGATGGATGAGAGGATCACCCCCACAAGCAACAAACCCAACGGGTCGATCACACCTTTGCGTTGGCCGATGAGGTAGACGATGATCAGACTCACCAGTGATCCGACAAGCGCCCCAAGATGATTGGAAAGCGCTTCGATCAAGAAATCCAACTTGCCTGAAAACACGCCCAGGTGCAACATGATGCCCAGGTCAAAGCCAATGAGCATCTGACACATCACCCCCACCGCCGCCCCGCTGGAGAGTCCGAGGATGTAGGGCTCGGCCAATGGGTTTCGCAGCAGGACTTGCAATGCCACCCCACCAACAGCTAATGCCGCGCCAACACAGACCGCTTCGGTTCCACGCAGTGATCGCAGTTGCAGGAAATAGGATGCATTTTCACCAACTGGCCAGCCGATACCGCTACTGCCTAAGAACAGTCGCAGGGCATAGACTCCGCCAAGCAGCAGGACAAGCAGGCCGATCCAGTACCAGCCGTATTGGTATGAGCGTGTCTCACTTTGCATCCGAAACAGTCTCGGCCAATTGAGGATCGATGGCAAGTGCAATCTGACGAACGATTCGCGGAAGTGTCGTGGCAGGCAGGAAAGTCAACGGATCATTGATGAGCACAATCCGCTTGTTTTTGACTGCATTGATTGGTAAATCCACAAACGTGCTAAGACGTGGATCAGCCAGACCATCAACCAAGGCAGGTGCATCGGGCATTAACAGCAGAATCACATCAGGATTGAGCGTAACGAGTTTTTCACGGTCATAGGTCGGAGCACTGACAGGCGCATTACCTGCAACGTTTATGGCTCCGATCCATCGGATCATTTCGTCAATCACGGAGTTGGAACCACTTGCCATGACCGGATCGGTGCCAATGACGGGTAGAACACGAACCGCATCCATTTCTGCGACTGCATTGAATAAATCAACAAGTTGATTTTGCATTTTCAGACCTGCTGCAAAGGCTTTTTCTTCCATTTGCAAGGCAACGCCCATCTTCGCGACAATCTGATTTACATCTGCAATGGTGTCGGGATAGGCATAGGCCATGAGTTTGAAATCAAACTGCTTGGCGAGTTGTTTTAGGCTGTCTGGCGTGCCGTTTTTGCCAGTCATCATCAGGACATGTGTCGGCTTGAGCGACAGGAGTTTTTCAGTGTTGATATCCAAATAGTTCCCCACCACCGGCAGGTCTTTGGCAGCGGTCATATCAAACTGAGCGATACCGACAATCTGGTCCTGCTCCCCCATGTCGATCAAAATCTGACTCATCGCAGGGGCAAGTGTGACATAGCGATTGGCAGTCTGGGAGTCGTCGGTTTGCACATGAGCAGATGAAGCATCACCCGAGTCACGACCACAACCGGTTAACAGGACAAAGCCACAAAACAACAGACAAAGTGAACGTATTATCATGGCGGTCATGCTATGTGGATTGATGGATGGAGGCAAGTTGGTTGTATCTGCTGAAATCTTGGATGGAGGTCGCAAGTGAGTTACAACGCTAAATCGCAACGGTTTGACTTAAGACTTTTCGCCGATTGGTTTTTCGACTTTATCAGGCGTTGCTTTTTCTGAGACCTTGTGTTGGACTGCATCCTGAACTATTTCATCCATACGTGTCTTCTCGCTGGATTGGCGGAGCAGTTGGTAGATCACGGTGTTGGAGCAGTAGAAAAAGCTGACAGTATAGGCACCGATGATGGTGGTCAGAAAGAAGCTCCAGACCCAGATCATGCTTGCGGTGACCTTGCCAGTGACCCCCAGTCCGCCGTTCCAGTCAAAGGTATAAAGCAGTTGGCCAAGTTGTGGCCGCGGCATGATGGCATGCCAACGGGACGTTTCGTCAGCCATTTGTGTAACCACACCCATATCAATGATTGAATGGGTGACGCTTAAAGTCAGATAGATCACGCCCCCCAGGAACAGGTATCCAACTGCACCGTAGACCAGTGACAGGACAGAGTAGAAAAACCAGTGCCATGGGCGATTGACCAAATAACCAAAGCTTCGGGAAACCGCATCGAAGCTGTCGGAACCTTCCATTACCAATGCAGGATAAAACAGTGGATAAGCAGCAAGTGTCAAGATCAGCAGAATTGCAATGGCAAGTCCCAAACCCAACGCAATGAAAAACAGGAATCCGCCAACCATGTCCAACCCCGGGAGATTGAAAAACACCAAGCCTCCCAATGCCAGCAAGATGCCCAAGACCACGATCATGATCACTGGCAACAGAGGTGTGATGACAAACCAGAGATAGCGATTGAGTACAAATCCGAACGCCCCGGTCATCGGGACATGTCCTGAGCCGGTAGCATCAAGCGCTGCGAGTCTGGCCAACGTCCCGCCAAAGAGTGCAAGGATCAGCAAGACACAAACCGAGAGCAATGCGAGGAAACCCGGATGCATGCTGTATAGCCACCACGGCAGAATGTAAATCATCGACCGCAATGAACCCACAACAGTATCAGGAGCGGTCGCACGACCTGCAAGAACCTGTCCAAATCCAAAACGCAGACCGATGGCTGATTGCACCAGTCGATCAAAGGCATTGAACTTGTATTCAAACGTCGCCCGAAAGATGCCGATGGGTTGCTGTGCTGTGAGGCTGTCGTATGCAGCAATTCGTTCCTTGCCAATGCGATTGAGTGCTTGGGTCTGCTCCTGTTTGATCTGACTTTCGTCATCACCTCGTTTACGCCGACTCTCTGCACGCTGTGTGACACGTTCGTGCTTGGCAGTGAAATGCTCATCAAGCAATCCCCGAATCAATTGATAGCGATTGGGCTTGGTGAGGATTTCTTCAGCAAGCTGTCGATTCACATCCGCAAAGGAAGCACTGAGGATAATGCTGCCAAGGCGGGCATCACGAGATTGAACTTGATCGGCTCGCCATGTTTCAAACTCCGTGCGACTCATCGTGCCAAAGGCAGAAACTTCTCCGGGGATGGCTTGCGGCCCCCAGACGACATCCAACCCATGCCCCAGGACAAAGACAAGGATCAACATCGCCAAGGCCACGCCAAGTTTGCTTGGGCGGATGGCCATGCGAAAGGTTTTGAAGATGGCAAGCCAAGGCAGTAACTGCCCCCACGCCACCTGATCCACACGTACCGGCCTGTTGGGTTCTGTCATGGTGATCTGGTCCCGGGTTAGTGATCGTTCACGATGCCTATGTCGTCCGTCGGAAGCTCACCGAAAAGTTCAACATTTACATTATGCAGGAATGTCAGCTTCATTGACCGATGCAGGTTCTTTGCCCTGTTCGATGGCAGTTATCTTGGCAAGGCGACGGGCATGGCGACCACCTTCAAACGGCGTGGTGATCCATGCTTCAATGATCTGTTCAATGATCCGCATACCGAGCATGTCAGCTGAAAGACAAAGCACGTTGGCATTGTTGTGCTGACGACAAATGCGTGCCCCGATTTCATCATGAACCAATGCAGCGCGAATTCCGGGAACTTTGTTGGCAGCGATACTCATGCCGATACCGGTCCCGCAAAGCAGGATACCACCTTCGGCCTCACCATTGGCAACGGCCTTGGCGACCGGATACGCCTGGTCCGGATAGTCACAGCTATTGGTATTGCAGGCAACACCCAACTGATGCACTTCATGTCCAGCAGCTTCAAGACTCTGAACAATCTGCATTACAACTTCATTGGCACGGTGATCTGCACCCACTGCGATTTTCATACCTGCTGCTCCTTGAGGCGTTGGGCTAATCGGCGACGAATCACTTCCGCACAACGCGCATAGGTTGTCACATCCGAGCCATACGGGTCAGCGATATCGCCACTCCCGTCGAGTAATTCCACTTTAAAACTCGCATCGGGAACCAGGCTCAACACGCCCTGACGATGCGACTCGGTCATGCAATATACCACGTCCGCGTCACGAATCATCTCCGCGGACAAACTTCTTGATCGATGCGTACTCAAATCCAACCCCATACCAGCCATCACCTGCTGGGCTTGCTCCGTTGCGGGCATGCCTGACATGGCAGTTGTACCAGCCGAAAGGACCCGGATACCCGACTCCTCAAGCTTGTCGATTTCAATGCCTTTTTCTTCGCAAAGCACCTTACGGGCAATCACTTCGGCCATGGGTGACCGGCAGGTATTGCCACTGCAAACCAGCAGCATCGTCCACTGGAGCATCCGCCGAATCGTCGGTTCATCAAAGACGCCCTCGCGTTCGACGAGAAAGTCCGCTGATCCATTGGGATTTTCTGTCACCCGCACCACCGTGGACGGTCGTGAATATACACACTGTCCGCCATCCACGAGATATTCAGCGTCCGACTCACCTAGCGATGCCACAACATCATCGGCATTCTTGGGCGGTTCCTGACCACGTAAATTGGCACTGGAGGCCACCACTGGCCCGCCAACATTTGCAGGGCTCAACAGCACACTTGCCAGCGGATGATCCGGGCAGCGAAGTCCGACAGTATTGTTGTGATAAATCCGATCCGCTTTGGCAGGATCTATCCCCAATTGCTCGCACTTGGCAGCAATCGTCTCGTCACTGACCGCCAATACCAACGTCACCGGCCCGGGGAAGACCCGTCGGATCAGGCGGCTTAACATGGGTGATGATAAGTCGACATAACGCCCTGCCTCGTCTGGACTTCCCATGTGAATGGCAAACGGCACCGTCCCCGGCCGACTCTTTAAAGCCACCAATGCAGCGTAGGCATCGTCATTCGTTGCCACCGCACCAATGCCATAGACTGTCTCCGTGGGGAATGCCACGAGCTTGCCCGTTTTGAGTGCATCAACAGCCGGCGATAAAGCAGCCGCCAGCTCCGGCGAATTCTTGTCAGGTGGTAGGATCACTTGCATCCCATCAGATTACCAAAAACCGACTTTGGATGCGAAGATGGATAAGATGGTATCCAATCCAATCAGAAGACCGTTTTGACTAATGTCCTGCTTAAATGTTTCACTTTCAATAAGACTTCATATATGCCAATATCCAATACAAAATCCTGGTGGTTTCAATCTCGCTTCCGAAGACGATTGATATTTGTGTACTTGCCTGCCGTTTTGATCCCGCTGTTGGGTTACCTGCTGTGGTCTCCGGGTAAAAACATTACCAATGGGAAATATGACCGCAAGCAAAACGGCATTTGGCTGAGTCATGGTTGGTTAGGTGATGATCTCTGGTTTGAGAAATACAAGAAGCAGGATCAACTTGATGCCTATCGCGGACATCAAGCCATCTCAAAATTGATCGGCCAACTTCAGGAACATCACATCACCGATCTGTTCCCACATCTTTGCCCGACTTCTGTCAGCGGTGAATTACCCGGCGTTGATTATGAGCAGTCGCAACGTTTTTTGGCGCTTGCCAATGCCAATGGGATGTCTGTCATGCCATGGATTGGTGGTGTCTACAAAAAACACTGCTTCCCATCACGTACGACTTGGCGGGAACGTTTTGTTAAAAGTGTGGTCGCCTTGCTTAAACAGCATCCGCAGTTGGCAGGTGTCCAGCTGAATGTCGAACCGTGGCCAAGCGGGAACCGTGACATGCTTGCCTTGCTCGATGAACTCAACGCTGCGATCCCCCAAGGCAAGTTGCTTTCCATCGCTGCGTATCCGCCCCCAACGCATTGGCAACCTGCACCGGAAGTGCATTGGGATCAGACGTATTACCAACAGGTCGCGAAACGTGCCGACCAGATGGTGCCGATGATGTACGACACGGGGATCAAATACAGCAAACCCTATGAACTGCTCATGCGTCAATGGACACGTGAAGTCCTCACATGGGGATCACCCACACCGACGTTGTTGGGACTGCCTGCATATGACGATGCAGGAGTCGCCTGGCATGATCCGACAGTGGAAAACCTGCATCACGCGCTGCGTGGCATCCATGCGGGACTTAACGATCTGGATGATGCTGACAAACAGAACTACCAAGGCATCTCGGTGTACTGTCATTGGGAAATGACGGATGAGAAATGGAACGTATTGCATCGTGAATTTCGCATACGTCGGTGAACTCAAAACATCAAGACAATCCAAGGAAACTTTGAAAAATTCAATTCTTTTTCACCGCCAAGACGCCAAGGTCGCCAAGCTAAACAAGACAAAGTTTCCGCGAGAATCCTGCGACTTTTGAATGACACAAAAAAACCGCGGGAAGTGGCGTATACCCATTCCCGCGGAGGTCTTGTTTTCTTCAATATTGTGTTGCGACTTACTCGCCTTGTTCTTGTTTGCTATCCACCCAGAACGGCTGCTTGACTGTGGCGTTGTAAGGCAGCGTGAACGTGTCCCAGCAGAATTCCAGGGGTTGGATCAGGGCTGATGCCCATTCGCGTTTTTTGTAGGTGTGACATTGAATGTCATCCAAAGCAGCTTTCATCGCAGCATCGGAACCTTCGTCCAGATCGACAGTCGTATGGGTATAGATTCGACCTTCTTTGTCAGCCCAGTATGTGTGACTGTGAGTCACATCCCCAATCAACGGGTTGACGGTGATGGGTGACCAAGTCGATCGATCTATTCCGGTGATGGATGTACCGTCGTCGCTGGTGACCTGCTTGGGTGCTGATTCGACGGGCATCTGGCCATCGGTTTGGAGGTCGACTTCTTCGGTGATCGTTTCGCTGGTTTGCAGAGCTGCCAAGACCACATTGCCATTGGGATAAGCTTGCGTTTTGAATTGATTGCCACCCTCGCCAGGCGGTGAGACGTCGAAGATGGATTTATCTTCCTTGAGCATCTCTTCGTTCTGAGCGTCCTGTGGTGAAGTCGCGCAGCCGGTAAGGCCACCCAACCAATAAACAAGTGTGATACAGACCGTAAGCGTAGCGATTTTATTGCGCATCAAATGTGTCTCCAGTTTTTCCCTGTTGACATATTAACACAATCTTTGAATCGCGCGCGAAGATTTTTTTGAGGATTTAATGTGTATGTGTCCAGAACGTTTTTGACTCACGCAGTAGCTGTCTGCTGGACTCTGATCGTGTTGATCAGTCGGCCGACACGTTGAATCAAACGCAGCTTATGTGTCAGCAACAGGAAGATGGAAACGCCCAGGAAATTGACAAGCAAATCATCAAGCGTGAAGTATCGACCGGGCACGAATATCTGGTGAAACTCCTCACCCCATGCCAAAGTCAATGCAATCGTCCAGCTTAGCCAGATATTGCGTCGCAACGCTGCATGCACGAATACCGCCAGACACCCATAGCCTGAGAAGTGACAGATGGTGCGAACCTGATGATCGCTCAGAAAAGCGAAGTCCAGATCGCCACCAAAAGCTTTGGCTGCAAAATAGAGGATGGCAAAACCACAGCCGGCGACGGCTGCAGCGATAACGCGGTGATAACGGAGCGTCCATGAGAGGATCGGTTGCATCTTGTCTTTTCCCTGATCTGATCTTAGTGCGTCTAAGTGAATCCGAAAAGAGAAAAGCAACATGCATGCCAGAACACAAATTTTATTGTTAAACAATCACCACAAACAACTTACGTCTAAATTCAGAATTTCAGGTGTGATAATAATTTGTGGTTTTGATGCAACATTCGTGTTGTTTTGATGCTTAAAGGCAACATGCAGATGTGATTTTTGCGCTAAAGACAATTCACCGATGGCCTCATATCTGGACGTTTGTAAACATCCAACCCAACCATAAAGTCACCCCAAGCCCAAAGATTCCCATCGCAGCCTTTAGTCATTTAGGGATTTGCATCACTGCAATGACGTAAAACTTATATTGCCAAGTGTTGAAAACGCGATTAAGATGACTCGTTTCCCCAAATGGTCCGGGGATTTATTTTTTAGTTCAAAGCATGAATTCGGAGTCGTCCCATGGACGAAGCAATCAGCAAAGCAGCGGCCCTCGTTGAAGCACATGGTTATATCCGCCAGTTCGCAGGCACGACCGTCGTCGTCAAAGTCGGCGGGTCAATCATGGATCAACCCGAATCGCTGGGCAATCTCATCGGCGATATCTGTTTCCTCAAAGCCGTGGGCATGAAACCCATCATCGTTCACGGCGGGGGCAAGAGTATCACCGCAGCCATGCAAAAGGCCGGCCTCGAAGCTCAGTTCGTCCAAGGCCGTCGCTATACCGATCAACGCACACTCTCCATCGCAGAACACGTGCTGGTCAACGATGTCAACAAAGGCATCATCGAACACATCCGTGAACAAGGCTACAAAGCGATGGGCGTCCATAGCCTCGCAAGCTGTGCTGTATTTGCCCAACGCATGTTCCTCCAGGTTCAGGAAGATGGCGACGACGCGCCTCGCAAGGTCGACATCGGTTTTGTCGGTGATGTGAATTGGGTCAATGGTGAACTGCTCAATGCACTGACTGACTCAGGTGTCATCCCAGTCATCGCACCCATCGCGCGCGATCAGGCAGGTGGCAAGCTCAACGTCAATGCCGATAGTGTCGCTGGACATGTGGCTGCAGCGGTGAAATCCGAAAAGCTCATCCTCGTCTCTGATACCCATGGTATCCGCACCGGGGAAAGTGAAGACACACTGGTGTCCCACCTGACCAAGCCGCAGATCGAACAACTCATCACTGACGGTGTCATCTCATCAGGCATGCTCCCCAAAGTCGAAGCCAGCTTCACCGCCCTGCAAGGTGGTGTCCGCAAGGTGCATATTGTCGATGGGCGTATCCCACATTCCCTGTTGTTGGAGATCTATACCAACACAGGCATCGGCACCGAAATCGTTCTCTGACATTAACCATCAAATGATCCCAACTCCAAAAGAAAAGTGGTCATGACCATGAAGCATTTTATTTCCATTCACGAAACATCTGCTGACGATATCAACCATATCCTCGATGTCGCTTTCCAACTCCGTGAACAACGCAATAACGGCAAAGCCAACCCGCCCGTACTGGCTGGCAAAACTCTGGCGGTCTACTTCGCCAAACCGTCACTGCGCACACGCGTGAGCTTTGAACAAGCCATGATCGAACTCGGTGGCAATGCCATCATGCTCAGTTCCAATGATGCAGGTATCGGCGTGCGTGAATCCGAACACGATGTCATCAAAGTTCTCAGTGGCATGGTCCATGGACTGGCAGCGCGAGTCTTTGAACATGACGTGCTTATCAACCTGGCCAAACACAGCGATATCCCTATCGTCAATGCACTCTCGGACTACTCGCATCCCTGCCAGGCACTTGCCGACATCATGACCATTGTCGATGAGTTCGGCAGAGAAGACCTGCCCAATCGCACCATCGCCTACATCGGTGATGGGAACAATGTCGCACTGTCACTGGCAGCAATCTGTGGCAAGCTGGGCATGCGATTCGTCATCGCTTCGCCCCCAGGCTATGAACTCGATGGCAGCTTTGTCGACCGCATTATGAGTCAACTTCCCGATATGGATTTTGAACTCACATCCGACCCCATGCAAGCCGTCCACGATGCCGACGTCATCTACACCGACACTTGGGTGAGTATGGGACAGGAAAAAGAAATGGAAAAACGCAAGCAGGCGTTTGAAGGTTTCCAGGTCAATCAGGTCATGCTCGACTATGCTCCCGATCACGCGATTGTGCTTCACTGCCTACCAGCGCATCGCGGTTGGGAAATCACCGACGAAGTTCTCGACGGCCCACGCAGTCGCGTCTTCCCCGAAGCCCACAACCGACTCCACGCCCAAAAAGGTTTGCTAGCCGTACTCATGGGTGGGATGTGAGGAAGACAGGGAACAGGGATTAGGGAGTAGAACAAGACATCGGGTTTTGTGATTCAGGTGTCAGGTGTTGCATGCAGCAACCCGTTGCAATCTTTCCGTCATTTCCATGAAAACGGGAATGACGGATAGTGAACTGCCTTAAACCGAAACCCGACCCCGAATCACGGCACCCGCGTCCACTTTTTTCAACAATTTCCGCCACTGCCCTTTGCAATCGCAGAGATTCGCTATCATGTAATCATGTCAGAAGAACAAGAAGAACAAATCCCAGAGCAGGACGACGAGCAGTCCGAAGGTGTTCCTCAGCCCGAAGCTGATAACATGCTGCTTATTGTCACCGGCGCCCATCTTCGCGCGGAGATTGCAGACCGCCCGTTAGCCTACGATTTGCAGGATCAAATCCTCCAATGGCTTGACGACAACGCAGATGTGATCACCGGCGATATCTTCCCCGTCGTCTGCTCGGACATCTGGTACATCAACCAGCAACACCTTCACGGCCGCCCCACCATCAGTATCGGTGGCCCTGGTGTTAACGGCTTGTCTGCCTACCTCACCCAACGCTTAACGCCTGCCTTGATTCAAGACGGTCGAAAGATCATCCAACTCGATCCCGACTTTGTCGACCTGCGTGCCTGCGTCTGGGGCATGGATCACGATTTGACCATCGAAGCGCTGGACACCTTCATCGACCGCTACCTCACGGACTATCTCAAAGCCGTGTTAACACAGGTCGAACCGCACGAGGATTAAAAACGATCTAACATTCAACACCTATCATGGTGGGTATCGCTACGCTCCACCTACCCTACTTTGCTGTCAGTGAATCCATTGGCGGATCACCTCAACAACACGCTTTTGTTGATCCATCACAACATTGAATTGCAAACCAATCAAGTCTCCGACTCGATCACATTCTCAGGTGTCGGATCATCCTTAAGCATCAATATGCCGTCTTCGTCTTCTTCGAGCATGCCCAGTTGGGTGAGTGCGGCTTTGGCGGCGGCTTGTTCGGCTTCCTTTTTGGAGTTGGCCCAGGCGGATTCGAAGCGTTGGCCATCAATCTCCACGCAGACTTCAAAACACTTGCTGTGATCCGGCCCCTTCTCATCCAATAACAAATACGACGGATTAGTCGGCATGGCGCGCTGGGCATAATGCTGCAAGGCGCTTTTGAAGTTCTGCTGATGATTGGATGTGGCAGCTTCGTTGATGCGTTTGACCATATGCTTGAGAATAAAATCACGAGCAGGTTCCATGCCACCGTCGATGTACAGAGCAGCGATCACCGACTCATACACGCCTGCGAGAATACTCTGGGGCAATGCCGAGCGACCGTTCATACCCTTACCGACAATCAGATAATCACCGAGCTTGAGCTTGGCACTGATCTTGGCACAGATACGACGACTCACTACCGCGGACTTGATCTTGGTGAGTTCACCTTCCAACTCCTCGGGGAATGTGTCGTAGAGATATTGACAGATGACGTAGCCGAGGATTGAATCGCCAAGGAATTCCAAGCGTTCGTTACTCTGCAAACGGTTATCCGTCACGGAGGCATGGGTCAGGGATTCACGGAGGATATCGAGATTCTTGAACTGATATCCAAGTGCTTCTTGTGCAGCTTCTAATTCTTGCATGATACCTTCTGGCGGTCGCTTTCCGTTTTCCTATAGGGCAGGTCACGACGAGTACAATGGTCCAATCCCCAGAAGCCGTTGATCAGTGGTCACAGTGATAGCCTGTGATTCATTTCAAAGGCCGCTGAAGGCCGGGAGGTATCCGGGCGGTTTCCCAACGAATGACTCAGGAAAACACCTGGAGAACTCCAGGAACATATGGCATGGGCACGGCGCTCACATGCCTAAAACTTCTTTCATTGAGTATCCCCACCTGATCGGGGCTTGTCAATCAGCACGCAACTGATTACGCTTCAAGGAATGAAACGACATCCGTTTTTCCTCATGATGGTAAGTGTGGTATTTCTGTTGCTTTGCTCGCAACCGACCAAGGCTCAAACCGCCGCATTACCTGCTTACAAACCCGATATTAATCAGCCGATTCTCACCATGGATAAAGTCCGCCCCGGCATGACCGGTTACGGCTTGTCTGTCTTCCATGGGACTAAGATCGAGCCCTTTGCGGTGGAAGTGATCAGTGCCAACTACGGCATTGCCCCCGGCGTCGGCACCATCTGGGTTCGATGCCCTGATGAACGGATGCAACTCAACGGCGTCGTTCAGGGCATGAGTGGATCACCAATCTATCTTTGGCCTCAAGACCTTCCCAAGGATCAGTGCATCCCGGGCAAGAACGGTCTGCTCGTAGGCGCATTTGCCTTTGGGTACGGTCGTACCAAGGACTGCTTCGTGGGTGTCAAACCCATTGAGTTGATGCGTGATGTCGCCAAACGTGCTCAGACGGAGTCGATCAAGGACATCAAAAAATCCGCAAGCATTGGCAAGCCGCAAACCGCAGCCCAACTCATCAACACGCTGACTCATTTGGCGCAGATGCAGAATCTGCCTGAAAGTCAATTGGCCGTCTTGGCTGAGTATCAGAAACTTGCCAACGGCCCGACGACTGCAAAGCAGATATCAGCCAAGCAAACCTTGCCAACACATTTACCCAACAATGATGCCGTCGATTCATCTACGATGACGCAATCCATGTTGGCACCTATGGCCATCACCGCTGCGCCGGCTGGTTTCACCCAACTGCTTAAACCACTCTTTGAACCACTGGGGATTGCCCCCGTTGATGCTCCGGTGGGCGCGACCAATGCGGATCTGCCAGCATGGGTCGATCCTGACAAGCTTCAACTGCGACCTGGATCATCACTGTCCGTCCCCTTGGCCTGGGGTGATACCGACATGGCAGCAACCGGCACCGTCACCGATGTGCTCACCGATGGGACCGTGCTGGGATTTGGGCATGCCATGAGTAACGATGGCAAGCAAGGCATCGGCACAATCAACTTGCCTGTCGCAACCGGCTATATCCATCTGGTCATGCCCTCCAATGATATCAGCTTCAAACTCGGAGGCAGTGCCCGTATCGCTGGCACCATGATCCGTGATGAAAACTCCGCGGTCATCGCTGTAGCTGACCACTATTTCAACTCCGCATCAGTCAACGTCAAAGTCCACCAATACCAGCAACCTGTCAAAACATTTAAGTATCACGTTGCTCGTGATCCGCAGTACACGCCCCTGCTTTCAGGCATCCTGCCCATCGTCAGTCTCAACGCCATCTCCGGCGCACCGCAATACAACACGGTGCATTTGAACACGACAATCACTTTTGAGAATGACAAGACCTTGCAAATCAGTCGGATCATTCCCGGCGGTGCCCCAATGGAAATGCTCGTGTCGATGCTGCCACCGATTTCGCTGATGGCAAATAATGCTTTTGAATCAATCCCGCTGCGGTCGATGGATGTGGATATCAAAGTCATCCCGGAATTACAGACCGGCTCGATCATCAAAGCCAGTCTCGATCAAACTGAAATCGCACCCGGCAGCGAAGTCGGAGTCAACTTCACCATCCTCCCCTTTGGCAAACCTGAGCGTAAATTCCGCACGCAATTTGCCATCCCCACCAATACACCTGACGGTGATTACCAACTGTTAATTGTCGGTGCCCGGACCTATTCAGCACTAATGCTCAATGCCCGACCGCATCGCACGCAGGCTACCAACACCGATCAACTTTTTGAAGCCATCAAAATGCTTAATAGTGGTGTCGATGACAGCGTCTATGTCTTAATGCAAACCAAAGACAAGGGTTTAGCTGTTGGGCAAAATGAACTGCCCCAACTGCCTTCCAGTCGCATTGCATTGATCACCAATCCGACCTCTACGACAGCAACTCCGTATGCCCTGTGGCTTGAAAAGAATATCGATGTGGGGATGGTTATCCGTTCCAACGTCATGTTCACCCTCGGCATCCGATCAAGTCTGACAGAGGAAACCGCAGACGCGAATTGACATCTAATTTTCTTGAACCGCCAAGGCGCCAAGAATGCAACGTTTAGAAAAGAGATTGAAATCACATGAGATTGAACAACACAAATTAGATAACAATTTTTAAATTGTTCACTCTCTCCGACCTTGGCGCACTTGGCGTCTTGGCGGTAAAAGAAATCCTCAGCATATGAATTTAAACACCATGCATAAACGCACACTCATCGGAATCATCATCACCTGCCTGGCAGTGAATGTCGCTTTGGCAATCCAACCCCAGCGTTGGGAACACACCACCGAAGCGGACTTTGAGCCAGGGGTTTCAGAGAATGTGCTGATCACCAATCTCGGTGACATCAAGCTCGCAGCTGATACCCAGCTCATGGACAGTATCCCCGAACTGGGCAGTGTGATCTTTGATATGCACGAAGCAACCGACGGCTCGATCTACATTGCATCCGGCCCACAATCCGCGATCATCCGCAAGTCGGCTGACGACGTAAACGTCATTGCAGAATTGCCCACCGAACAGGTCTTCGCTTTGGATCAACTTCCGCAAGGAAACCTTCTTCTGGGTATCAGTGGCACGCCAAGCCGTCTGGCATATCTCGACCATGAAGACAAAATCCAAACCCTCATCGAACTGCCGGACGTCCGTTATATCTGGGACATGATTGTTCGCAAGGACAGTGTCATCCTTGCCACAGGTACCGAAGGCAAGCTCCTGAAAGTCACACTCAACGCATCAAAAACGGATGACAAGCAAGTCCCGCAGGACGCATCCAACATGGAATCTGAGGAGAAGTCCGGCGAATCCATTTTTGAGGAAAAAGAAGCCCAGGCCACCCCAGCCATGCAACACGATGTGCATGACGAAAATGAATCCGTAGATGGCGAACCCAAGGACACAACCACCATCTCTCCCATCGAAGTCACTTTCAAAGAAAAGTCCGACACCGACAGCGACGATGCCAAAGAAACGAACGACGCATCAAAGCCCGATGCAATGGAAACCAAAGAAGACCAACAGCCCGTCGAAATGGTGGAGCCCAAAACAGACGAACCTCTAGCAGTTGAACCTATCGTGGTGACCTATGCTCCAACGATGACTGAACTTTATGATGCAAGCCAGACCAACCTGCTGTGCATCGGGCAGGATAAGAAAAACCGCATCTATGTCGGCACCGATACCGACGGTTTGATTTATCGCATTACCGAAGAAGACAATGGGAAGATCACCGCGTTTGTCCTCTATGATGCAGCGGAACCGGAAATCGGCGCGTTACTGGTATTGCCCAACGGCACGACCTACGCCGGTACCGCCGATGCCAATCAAGCGCGCCCCGGACGCCTTGCCAAAGCAGCAAATAAAGAAGTCGGCCGTCCCAAGGTTTCCCAACCCAGTACGCCCAAGCAACCTGTCAAACCGCCCCACAATCCACCGACTCCTGCACCGGCAAAGGATCAGGAAAACAAAGCGCAAGATGATGCAACGGATCATGAATCTAAACCTGCTTCACAAGAGACTGCGACTCCTGCCAAACAGACTTCTGCTGATGCTGGCGATCAAGTTCAATCCATGCCGGTTGTGATTAAAGTCACCCCTGCCCAACGCGATGAACTGCGTGAAGTGGTCAAGGAACAATTACTCTCAGCTCGTGAGGATGGGCAAGTCGCACAACTTCAATCCGGTGAACCGGTCGGACTTAATCGTCCTGCACCACGTCGTGCCAACGCCGGATCAGGCAGACGGACACCTGTGCGTCGAAGCAAAACCGCAGGTAAAGGTAATGCCGTCTATCGCATCTCACCGCATGGCTTTGTCAGTGAAGTCTTCCGTGAATCAGTGATGATCCTCAAGCTCATTGCACATGATGGCAAACTCATCGTCGCAACCGGTAATGAAGGCCAACTCTTTCAGGTTGATCCAAGTGCCCAGGAAACCACCATCGTTGCACAACTCGAACCTGAGCAGATTCCTGCCATGCTCCATGCCAAGGATGGCAAGTTGATTCTCGGCCCCGCCAACCCCGCACAGATCATCAGCATGTCTGCCGGCTTTGCCAAAGAAGGTCAGTTCACCAGTGATGTCCTAGATGCCAAGCAGATCAGCCGTTGGGGGAATATCCAGTTTGTCTCCAACATTCCATCTGAAACTTCGGTTGAAATTCAAACCCGTAGCGGCAACATGCAGGATCCAGACAAAGCACCCTGGTCAGAATGGTCCGAACCGGTGGTCTTTGAGTCTGACAGCAAACACAATTCACTTGTCCCACGCGATTGTGAAATCAGTTCGCCGGCAGCCAGGTATCTGCAATACCGAATCCTGCTTAATGGTAATGGCAAGAGCACGCCCGTCCTGGATCGCATAGCCGCAAACTATGCGATGCCAAACCTTCGCCCACAGGTTGAGTCTCTGACCGCGACATACCCGGATGAGAAAAAGACCGCAGGCAAATCCGCTTCACCTGCATCACCTGCGGCTTTCTCCAACGCTCCAAACAAGGAACCTGAACACGAAAGCAAACTCAAGGTCGAATGGAAAGCAGCGGACCCCAATGGCGATGCACTACAATACCGAATTGAGTATCAAATCGGCGGCAGTGGTCGATGGATTCTGCTGCGACATCGCCTGCGTACCAATCGTTTTGAATGGAACACCATCCGGGCCCCTGACGGTCACTATCTCATCCGAGTTGTTGCGACCGATGATCTGGACAATCCATCCAACACTGCCCTTTCGGACAGCCGAACCAGTGACCCTGTTTTGATTGACAACACCCCGCCAAGCTTTGCAAAACTCAAGGGAGACATCAAGAAAAACCAATTAATCCTGGTGGGCGAGGTGTCGGACGCTCTTTCAAATATTGCTGCAGTCCATTATTCTGTCGACGCTTACAACAATTGGAAACCTGTCCTCCCCAAGGATCAGATTTTCGACTCGACAAAGGAAGACTTAGCGTTTATGATATCAGGTCTATCCAAAGGTCGGCACGTGATCACGTTACGCGTGTTGGATGACCGGAACAATGCTGCCTACCAGGCAGTGAAGATTGATATGAAATAAAGGCTTAAGGATAAGCCAGACGACGGAGAATTTCAGCCATGACGACTCATTATCAAAAGCGCCGCAGCCATGTGAAACGTGCCCGTAAACTGGGTTTCCGTGCTCGCATGAAAACCAGCAACGGTCGCAAGACCATCAACGCCAAGCGCCGCGTCGGCCGCAGCGTCACCGTTCGCTCCAACTGGTAAATTGACTGGATCAGTGGGCATGTTCGCATGTCATCGCTGAGACAATCACTTTGCCCCTAGCGAACTGGTTTGAACCACATAACGAAAAATCGCTGATCACCCATGAGACTTGTTCTCGTTGATGATGAGCGTTTTTTGTTTGCGCATATTTTGTGATTGGCTGACATGATCTAAGTATTTACCATATCCCTTATCACATCGAGACTCAGCGACACATAGTGTCGCAGCTATTGTCCCCAACTACACCATGTCTCTTTGAGAATCTAATTTTCGAGATGATCACGTTTGGGATTCATCAAGCACAAAAAACAACCGCGGATCAACATTGCTATTGACCCGCGGTCGTTGAATGACATGTGATATTCAGTTGTTAGTTCACATCAGCTTCAACCGTGATTGGAATCGATAAGCCATTGGCCAATCGCACCAGAAAGACACCTTGGTAATCTTCACCGGTGACCACCTGATTGACATCCACGGTGACCGTTAATATCAAGGTACTGTTACTGGTGATGGTGCCCGAAGCGGATGAGACATTCAGCCAACTGGTGGTCGCATTTTTTGCAATTTTGTAGCTGGTACTGCCACCGTCAAGATTACCGATATCCAGTGTCACATAGACGGTGTCGGTGTAACTGCCAGCCACTGCGTTAAGTGTTACACGATACGTGTCGGCAGTGATGTCCACCGGGCGAATGGGCATGAGCGTATTACTGCCAAACTCAAAGGCACCTTGATCAGGTGCTGATCCTTCAAAGTCCACTGCGAAGTTTGGCAGGATGGTTCCCATATCAATTGCAGACGAAAAACTCGTCAACGTAAACAAGTCCGACGAAGCGTCATCAAACGATGGTTCGTCATTGAGGATGCCGTTGGCTTCGTTGCCTGGGGCATACTCCACATTGGCCTGGGTTAATCCGACATTCCAAAGGTTGTCGAAGTCGAAGCTGTTAACTGCTACATCGTGTTCGTCTTCGATCACCTCGGTGTTGGAACCAAGTCCGTAGACGATGTTGTTACGGGTGACTGCAAAGAACATCGCGCGATTGGTATCATCACCAAACCCGACACCACAGATACCGCCGTATCCTGATGAATACATGGTGTTGTTAAAGAAGTAGGAAAAGCCTCGCGTGTAAGTGTCACCACCGCCCTGCTTGACCATTGCTCCCTTGTTGCCACGCTCTTCACCGAGTCGACCGATGAGGTTTCCAAAGATGTAGCATGGGCCTTTGCGATTGGGTGCGGTACTTACGCCACAGAGGAAGCCCTGGGTTTTATTTTCGAAGAATCGGACATTTTCCTGCCCACCGTCGAGTTCAATTGCATCATCATTGCCATAGCAGATCATGTTGCCATGGATATCACTGTCCCGGGCGAATGATCCGTTGACACTGTTATTGTCGTAGCCTTCAATGCCATCGTTCCAACGGATATGATCCGAGCCGATGATATCGTTATAGCGGACGACTGCGTTGCCGGTGCGACTGTTGTTCTTGACGACAATCCCCTGGGGGCCTTTAGGATGCCCGTATTGCCACGTGTTTGCACTGAGTCTTGGATCGTGTACATAGCATCGCTCGACGAGGACTTTCTGACTTTCATCCAGGTAGATGCCGCCATCCATGTTGATTGCGAGGTCGGCATTGGCGTCGGCTTGTGATTCATACGAAATACCATTTTGCACCACAGCAGGTGTCCGGGCATAGCCTGAGATATCACAGTTGATCACACGGATTTCATATGAGTCATCAATGTGAATGCCGTAGCGACGCCCGCCGATGATCTGTACATTTTCAAGGATGATAAACGCGCTGTTAAGCAGATGGATCGCCCCATCAGTTGCATAGGCACCATCGACATCATTGGTTCCGGTGCCGACGATTTTGATCCAACCATCAGGCGTGCCTTGCAGGTCGGAAATGAGGAATTGGCCGGACGTGTAGAGATCAGTGACGTTATAGGTTTGAGCGATGGTTGGGTTTGACTGCCACGTTGAGAAGCTTGCTCCACCTTCATCAATGACCGTGCCGTTATCCGTGAGGATGGCATAGACCTGGTATTCACTGTCGGACTCGAGGTTGATGATACTGCCGCGAAATTCCATGTTGGTGTCATCAAACATGGGCGGATAGGCTTCCTGCCATTGGGTGTCGGTAACTTTCTTGAAGTAAATTTCACAGTTGGCATTGACGTTGTCGGTCAGAACGGTCACGCCTGCGGATTCAAAAGTGCTGACAACCGTGATTGGCAAGCCTGTGTTTTTAAGTAGACTCACTTGATCAAAGTATGCATAGCCACCATAGGTTCCGGTTGCTGCTCCAAAATGGATTTCCACGTAGGCCGTGTTAGCTGGCGCGCGGACATTGGATGTACTGTACTGTCGGTAGCGTCTTGTGCTTGTGAGTGAGCCGATACTGGAACCACCAATGACATTTAGACTCGCATCGCGGAATCGCAGTCCCATGCCAACTGAAGCGGTGATATCAGAGCAGGCTGCCATGACAGATGCAGAATAGACTTCACCGGGTAATGCAGCTTGTCGATGCCATGTCTGTTTGTAGTAGGTTGCTGTTGGGAGTTGGATGGCTTGGGCGCCTTCGTAGACATCAGTGGTCTGCAATTGTGCGTGGTTTTTAGTCCAGTCAGCAAAGCCGTTTTCAAATCCGCCGTTGGTGAGCATCTGTGAATTCTGTTGATCGGAGAAGACAATCTGCGGGCCAGTTTGTGGGGTGACATCCAGGACACTGATGCGGTCGAAGTATCCGTAGCCACCTGCATTGGTGCCGATGGCTCCACGGACATGCAAGGTTGCGGTTCCAGCGGGTGCTGTGATTTCTGCGGTTTCGTGATAATTCCAGTTGGTGGTACCGGATTCGTATCCGATGGAATGAGACGAGATATCGTTGCCGGATGCATCACGAAATCTGATACTAATCCCGGTTGAACCTGCTGACACACCATCGGCTTTAACATAAGCCGATGCTTTGAATACTTGGCCCGGTGATGCTGCAATATCTTGATAGAAAAATTTGTAGTAAGTCCATGCTGAGAGTTGCAACGCGCCATCGCCGTCGAGCACGGTTGTGGTTTGGTAGGTTGCATGCTTTTGAACCCAGCCGGAACTGCCACCATCGAAGCTGCCGTTGACGAGGACTTGGGTGCCATCGTCGGGCGTGCGTCTCATGAGACTTATTGAATCCACGTAATAGGTTCCGCCCTGGACACCCAAAGCGCCGACACGGACCATGACTTGCGTAGCACCGGTTGGCGCGAAGAGTCCGCCGGTGGTGTACAGGTCGTAGGTATTGGTGCCGGTGAGACCACCGATGCCGACGGATGAAATGAGATTGCTACCACTATCAAAAAATCGCAATGAGACATTGGCAGACCCGACGATTCCGTCCGATGCCATGGCAGCAAAGGCAACGAGTTCATCCCCTTCATTGATGTCGATGTATTGGTAGCCTTGATAATAATAGGTACCGGGCGTCATCTGCGCCGCTTGTGAGCCTTCATAGACATTGGATGTCTGGAGACTGAGGTTTTTCATGGTCCAGCCACTACTGCCCGACTCAAAGCCGCCGTTGACGACAAGCTCCTCCCATCCGCCAGAAGCTGAATGACTCAAACCTGATAACAACAAAACCAGGATACCTGTTCGCACCATCAACGTGGCAAAGCGTAGAACTCTCATCAATGAACCTCCGTGGCATGAAAGAGAAATGGGATGTGGACTTTTTAGAAATCAGATTCGAGATACCGTGCAAAAGTGTCGATCGAACCAGGCAATCAAAGCAGGCTCCATGAAGAATTCAAACTGAACGACAGCCAGCTTCATCCAAACGATTTGAATGAGCTAAAACGGGCTTAATTAACGAATTGCAAAAGTGACAATAAATACGGATATCACGTGTTATCACGATAGGCAGAAGACCATCTGATTTCAAGCCAAAGTCTGATAAACAATTTGATAAACATTCAATATGACATCAAACCCAATCGAGATGACCATCCAATCCAACCCGATCAATCTCAGCAGTCAGAGCGTTTTGCAGATTCAAGCCCAGATGGGATTGTGTCGATTATTCCTAATGTATGGGTGGTCCTCCAAGCATGCTATCAGACGTCATTGCGCGATGGCTTTGATCAAATTCGACAGAGACGGAGTCGTTGATGAACGATCTGAATGTTACCGCTGGGGAAGCCTCTCATGATGATCCACTGGGATTACGCAACCAGCATGTGCCTGGCGCAGTGAAGCAACTCCCCCAAGCGAGCAGTCTCAGTTCTCTGATGCTCTGGGGTATCATCCTCTTTGCCATTGGCATCCGACTGCTGGTATTCATTTTGGGTCCAGCTAATAATTTCAATCAAGCCTACGAGCCGGACTCTCGGCGCTATGTGGAATTGAGTAAAGCGCTCAATGAGTTTGGTACATTTGCACGCGGGCCAGAAGACTCAGGTGTCATTCACATTCCGCTGTATCAACTGCGCAAACAACGTGGGGAACTTGAAGCTACCAACAAGTATCACCTGTATCCTGAGACGTTCCGTACGCCGGGCTATCCAATCTTCTTGAGCATCTTTGAGTGGTTGGGAGTTTCGACACCTGCTGCGGTTCCCACGCAATGCTTACTCTCGGGCTTGAATGTGCTACTGGTATTTCTATTAGCAAGGCATCTGCTGAATCACAATCTTGCGGCCATGGCAGCAGCGGTGATCGTTGCGGTCCATCCTGCGGACATCCTTGCATCACAGTCGATTTTGTCCGAATCGCTATTCACCTCATTAATGCTCAGTGGTGTCTGTCTTGCGGTCGTAGGCTATCGCAACATGGCATGGGCAATGCTAGGCGGACTTCTCATTGGTGCTGCGACATTGGTTCGCCCGATTTCGATTTTGCTGGGTCTTGCCATCGCCATTTGGCTGGTGGTCTGCAGGCGTGAAAAAGTCGCCATAGCAGCAGCGGTGTGTACCCTCGTCGGTTCAATGGTCATCCCCGCAGGGTGGATTTATCGCAATCATCAAATTGGACTGGGTTACCAGATCAGTACCGTGCCTTCGATCAATGGTTTGTTTTATATCAGTACGTATATCGACATTGCCAATGCGGGTGGTGACTACCAAAAGGACTGGCCGGCAGCGGTGAAGCTTCGCATGGACCAATTGGCTCAGACACCTGAAGATCAGAATCTGTATTCAGCAATGAATCAGATAACCAAGGACACCATTACCGACAATCCCAAGGTTTATGCCAAGCTCATGGGACGCAGTGCATTCAAATTTTTCACCGATCATTCCACAGGTTCAATGATGGCTCGCTTCGGTCGCTTATACCAACCCACCGGTCTTAAAGAACGACTCCTCAAAGGTGACTTCTCACTTAAAGGTATCCATGATCCCCAGGCATTTTATCTGGCAGTCGGTTGGACGCTCTGGAATGCAGCCATAGCCGGACTGATGGTCGTTGGCTGTATCGCCCTGCTCATCCAGCGCAATGTCAAAACCATCCTCTTAGCAGGTGGGATCATCCTCTACTTCATCCTCACCACACGGCTCGAAGGCGTAGAACGGTTCCGCGTTCCGGTGATTGGTTTACAAGCAATCCTTGTCGCATCGTTGATGGCATGGGGAGCTGTGAACAAAACATCACCTAAATCAACAGACAAAAATAAACCAGTGGATGCTGCATAGATATGAGAGCACGAATTACCAATCCCTTGCGATCCACTCGACAAGAACCTAAACCCATACTCAGATTTATAGCATCTCGTCTATAGAAAATTCCCACAGATTCGCATTCGCTTAACTGTGGGAATTCGTATGTTGGATTGTGAGATAGGATGAAGCGAACTTTAGGCTGCTTTACGGCAGACAAAAATGCCGATGTCACCTAAATTTTCAAATGTTTTACACCGACTCATAATTTCATAATCAGCACGTTGAAGCTTCCAGACCAAATTCCACCAGCGACGTGGCAGCAGTCGATAGAAACGTTGAAGCACTGAAAAACGGCGTTCTTTTTCCACAGTGAATGTCGAGCGAATCAAATCAATCTCTGCTCGAGACAATTTACGTTCGTCTTCGGTGATGTGAATGTGATTATCCTGCGATGAATCGCGCGGTGCCAGTTTCATTAAGGGTTTCAATTCGCGAATACGTTCAAGAATGGTATCCCCCAGGGGCTCTTTGAAAATCACGACACCGCCGGGCTTGAGTACACGTTTGAGTTGCTCAATGACTTTGGCAACATCCACATGGTGAAGAATGTCCACACCGGTAATGACGTCAAAGGTGTTGTCCTCAAATTCGAGCATTTCACCAGGCATCACATGAAAGGTACAGCGGTCTTCAAGGCCATGTTGCGACACAAGCTTTCTGGCTACACGACAGTTGCCTTCGGAAATATCAATGCCGGTGACTTGAAAACCGACCTTGGCAAATACCGCACTTGTCGCCCCCATACCACAACCGAATTCCAGAAGTTTTTGCGAACGGTCACGGTATTGGTCACGGACAATGCGAACCAAGGACCAATAAGGACTCCATGGCCGGAGTTGATCACTGGTTGCGGGTGCAAAATCGACTTTTTCAACTTCATGATTCGTGGAATATTGATCGTAATATGCAGCTTCACGTTGCTGACGATCAGTCAAACCAGCGTTATGTGTTCCCACTATGGCATTGGACATGGGCGAACTCCTAATATCATCTATTCGATAGAGTTAGTATATTCGGCATAATCGGAACAGGACTTAACCACTACCCGCAATGCACAAACCAGCCGATAAGCCCATCAGAGGATGAATCCACAGGTCCATATAAGAAAGAACCCGTTGAAGAGTCGGTGGCGGAAAAGCTGAGAATTTAGCATTAAGAATTGAGAATTGAACCGCCAAGGCGCCAAGAACGCCAAGATTCAAGGCAGAGAGTTTTAATTGGATAAAGACCCATACATGTCTTCCAAAAACTGGATGAAGTTTCCACCCTCACATTTTTCAAAATTCCAATGTTCATCCACACAAGCCAATTGCCAGTTATTACAGGTGTCATAGGCTTCAAATGTGCCAGCAAAATCATCGCCCAACAAGACAAAATCTGCTAGATGTGAAGCTTCTTGAATATCAAAGATATGGTGTGCCTCAAATGGAATATGCACCGAATAGTTTGATGCACCAATCGTGCCAAAACCAATCAATTTCAAATACAGGTGAAGATGATATGGAATATCAGGGAAGCGTTTAAGAAGTGCCTCCATCTGAGCATCGGAAACCGGTCTCAATTGGCTTTGAGGATACATTTCGAGAATCAATGATCTCAACTTCTTCAAACGCTGAATCATTTTTCTCTCATAACTTGGCGTTCTTGGCGCCTTGGCGGTTCAAAATGATTTGCTGCAGATGTTGAGCTTCGCTCAATCCGCATTGACACAACGCGGCTCGCTTGCGATCAAACCAACACAGGCAAGCTGTAGCCGGCGATTTTGCTGGGTTTGACGCGGGATTCGAAGTCGTCCCAGAACTTGTTGAGGAAGGTCTTGATGGCCCAGTTGGTGCCGTCAGCCAAGCCGCAGATGGTGGTACCGGGCATGGCACCTTGGGAGCCGGAGACTTCCAGCAGCAGATCCAGGTCAGCGGTGGTGCCGTTGCCTTCTTCGATGCGTTTGAGAGTCTTGTAGACCCAGTTACTGCCTTCGCGACAGGGTGTACATTGACCACATGATTCGTGGCTGAAGAATCGGACGACGTTGCGTGCCATAGCCACCATATCGGTATCTTCATCCATGACGATAACGCCAGCGGTACCGAGTCCAAGGCAGCCGAAGTTTCTGCCAATGTCAAAGTCCAGAGGCGCGTCGATTTGGTCGGTCCCTAAGACCCCCATGGCGATACCACCGGGGACAGCGGACTTGAACTTCTTGCCGTTACGCATACCGCCGCAATATTTTTCGATCATCTCACGGACGGTGATGCCGAGGTTTTCTTCATAGACACCGGGTCGATTCACGTGACCAGAGACGCCGATGAGCTTGGGGCCGTAACTTGCAGGGACATGCGGGGGCACACCTTCGGGACGAGCGACACCCATGGTCTTAAACCAGTCGACACCTCGATCGATGATCGGGCCGCACATGGCAAGTGTTTCGACATTGTTGATGATGGTGGGTCGACCAAATGCACCAGCCACAGCGGGGAATGGAGGCTTGATGCGAGGCCAACCACGCTTGCCTTCCAGTGAGTTAAGCAGCGCGGTTTCTTCACCGCAGATATACGCACCAGCACCACGATGCACAAAGCAGCGCGGCTCGCGGTCGTTGATCTTGCCCATGATCGAATTGGGGCCGAAGATGTTGTTGGCATAGGCTTCATCAATGGCAGCATTAAGCACCTTGGCCTGATGATGATACTCGCCCCGGATGTAGATGTAGGTGGTATCCAGTTGACAGGCGCGCATGCAGATGGCGATGCCTTCAAGAAGGATATGCGGATCAAAGTCCAGCAGCATCCGGTCCTTGAACGTGCCGGGTTCGGATTCGTCAGAGTTCACTGCCAAATAACGGGGCTTACCATCCTGCGGGGGCAGGAAGCTCCACTTGACACCCGCGGGGAAACCGGCACCACCACGGCCGCGCAGTTCGCTGGCTTTCATCGTGTCGATGATATCCGAGGGCTGCATGTCGATGGCTTTTTTCAGACCGACATAGCCGCCCGTAGCGACGAAGTCTTCGTAGCTGATGAGCTTCCGCTGTGAAAAATCTCCGAACGGCGGTGTCGGGATTCGTTTGGTCAGGACGGGTTCTTGTAATGGCATATTGTGTTTCCCGCTTCAATATCGTTGCGGTGGAGTCTGTCTAGTTTTTGTTGTCCGCTTCCTCTTGGTCACGGTTCGTTATTTCAATTTCATCAATCGTTGTGCGTCGCAAAGTGACGTTTTTACTCACTTTTTTTTCTTCAACTTTTTTGTTCACCGTTCTCTTACTCCCGGACGATTTACTTCCGGGGGCAGGCTTGGTGATTTCGTGAATCGTCTTGCCTGCTGAGTAGCAAAGTTTTGTGAACCAGTTGTCGGTCATTCCAGGGCATCCAAAATCGCGTCGACGTTATCGACGGATAAGTTTTCGTGGAGTTTTTCATCAACCAAAGCACACGGTGCTGTGCCACAGGAGCCGAGGCATTCGACGTTCATCAAAGTGAACTTGCCGTCCTCGGTAGTCTCGCCGGGTTCGATACTGAGTTTGGCTTTGAGCTTGGTCATCAATGATTCGCGGTCCATTAATTCACAGGAGATGGATTGACAGACCCATATGACATACTTGCCTTTGGGCGTGAGCCAATACTCTTCGTAGAACGTGGCCGTGTCCATGACTTCCGCGGGTGCGGTGCCAAGGAATTCACCAATCTCTTTGAGCGCCTGAGCTGGGAGCCATCCAACTTTGTGTTGCACGGCATGAAGCGTCGGCAGCATCGCAGCACGGCGGTCGGGATAACGCGGGATGATATTCGCTTCAATCTCAGCTTTGAGAGCTTCATCGAGATAAGCTTCTTCGCGGGTGTCGATCTGCATCGTTCCGCTGTTCTTGGTAATCCAGGGCATGGGTCACTCCGAGTGCTTGATACTTAAATCTGCGAACATCAAAGCTCGCAGCAATGGTCAAATGATTAACGATCCAACTCTGCTGCGATGATGTTCAGTGAACCGAGAATCGCAGGCGTGTCAGCAATCATGTGTCCTTCAATCAACTTGGAGAACACGGAATAATTAATGAAGCTTGGCGGACGGGTCTTCACACGCCAGGGTCTTGGCCCACCGTCGGAAACGATGTAATAGCCCAACTCACCGTTGCCGGTTTCGTTGGCACCGTAGACTTCAGCAACAGGAGCTTTCCAACCACGGTTGGTCATCACCAATTCAAAGTGTTGAATCAGACCTTCAATCGAGCCATACACCGAAGACTTGTCAGGCTTGGTGACACCTGCATCGTCGAAGACATTCATCGGCCCACCGGGGATGTTGTCGATGAGCTGCTCGATGATCTTGACGGACTGTTTGACTTCTTCAATTCTGACCAGGAAGCGAGCAAAGCAGTCGCCTTTGGATGCAAGTACGACATTGAACTTTACAGCCTCTGCCCCCTGCCCATCCCAGTTGTCGGCATAGCAGAGATACGGTTCATCTTTACGCAGATCCGCCCGGACACCTGACGCGCGAGCGACGGGGCCGGACAGTGACCAGCCTTCAGCTTCGTCGGTTGAAATCGTGCCGATGCCTTCGGTGCGATCACGGAAGATGCGGTTGTTGTTGAGCAGCGTTTCAATGTCCTTGATCGCAGGTGGAAGTTGTTCACGGATGAACTTTTTGACCATGCGTTTGAAGACTTCTTCGTCAGGCAGGTCAGCCATCATGCCACCGACGCGGGTGTAGTCTGGATGGAAACGCTGGCCGGAGATGTAGTCGACGATGTCGTAGATTTTTTCGCGTTCGTTAAACCCGTAGAGAAACGCGGTAAAGGCACCAAGGTCCAATGCCGCAGCACCGATGGACAGCAGGTGATCCTGAATACGTCCCAGTTCCGCAAGGATGGTTCGAACGACTTTGCATCGCGGGGTGATGTCGATGTCGAAAAGTTTTTCGACACAGTGATGCCAACAGATGTCGTTGGAGATCGGCGAGACATAATTCATCCGCGAGACAATGGTGACATACTGGTTGTAGTCGAGTGCTTCGCCGAGTTTTTCAAAGCCTGAGTGTAGATAACCGATATGCGGCACGGCACGGGCGATGCGTTCGCCGTCAAGCTCCATGACGATACGCAAGGTGGTATGCGTCGCAGGATGCTGCGGGCCGAAGTTCAGTGTCCAGCGATCCCCCTGGCCAGTCGCTGGGACGTCTTCGCGAACGTAGGGTGTCGTTTCAACATCCACGTCATACGGTTTGAGTTCATAGGGCATATTTGCGGTTCCATCTTGACCCTGTCAAGCGATAATCAATCCGTGCTCAAACACAGGGTTAAGCTGGAATTGTAATGCGGTTTGGCCTTGGTTACCAGTTTGAGAGTATGGGACAAGCGAGGCTTTTGATATCGACAGACCACCCCAAACGCACGACGAGCCGCATCAAAGTGACACGACTCGTCAAAGTGCGTTATGTGAGTGGTATGGAGTTACTTATTTGTCGACCCATGCCAACGGTAATCCCAACTTTCATAGACATAGGTCCCGTCGTTATCGTGTGGGAAATCTTCATCAGCCATGTATGTTACATGTCCGTCACAAAAGGTTGCGTTGGTCCCCTTGCTGGAGGTGTGATGATTCACGAGTTTTTGATCATTGTGATCCAGGGCGTTGGCGGTGTAGTCCGCAAAAACCCACTTGCCACTGGTCCAGCCTCCCTTGGTTGCCTGTTCGACGAGTAGGAAGACTTCAGAGTTTTTCTTAACATCACTAAGGCGGAAGGTGACATTTTGCCCTTGGTAAATGGAGCTGCCGTTGGGCTTTTTGAACCATTGATTGTAGGTGTAAATGTGCCCCCAGCTTGGATTGTCGGCCACATCGGTCTGGGACTCGGGGCAGCTTAGTGCTGTACCTTTGAGCTTGGTTTTGTCGTACTTGAGGTTGAGCTTCACACCGTTGTTCATGTAGGTCCACATACCTCGAACCCAACTGTCGGTGTAGGTACCGCTGACACTGGTTCGGCGGATGGGCATGTAGTCGTCAAAGTCCTGCGAATAAACGAACATCAATCCTCCTACCGATCGTTCATTGGACATGCACTGAGCACTACGAGCCACTGACCGAGCGCTTTTGAGTGCTGGCAAGAGGATGGCGATGAGTAATGCCACGATGGAGATCACCACCAGAAGTTCGATTAATGTAAAACCCCGATTGATATCACGTGTTATCTTTTTGGCAAAAAAATAAGTGTCGCAGTGTTGCTGGTTCATGTATCTCTCTTTTCTGTGAATCAAACCCCGAGATATTTAAGGGGTATCCTCTAATAACATTGGCAAGTCATTTGTTCGTCGAACCATGCCAACGGTAGTCATATCTTTCAGTCACAAATGTTGTCGCATTGATATGCGGGAAGTCCTGTTCGTCCATTAATTTCACATGGCCATCTGAATAGGTCGCGTTGGTCGCCTTGCTGGCAGTGTGATGATTGACAAGTTGCTGTTGACTGTGGTTCAAAGGATTGGTCGTATAGTCCGCGAATATCCATTTGTTGCCAGCCCAGGCAGCCTTGACCGTTTGTTCTGAGAGTAAAAACACCTTCGAACTTTTCTTGATGTCCGAGATGCGAATGGACTTGTTGGCACTTTGATAGATCGAGTTATTGTTCGGCAATTTAAACCACTGGTTGAGTGTATAGATTCGGCCCCAATGTGGATTATCTTTGATATCCGTCTGACCTTCGGGACAGTTCATGGCTGTGCCTACGAGCTTGCCCTTGTCGTATTTGTTGCCCAGTTTTCTGCCGGTGTCCATGTACTTCCAAATCAAATTCGGCCAGCCATACTGATACACACCACTCTTAAGTGTCCGGCGTACTGGCAGGTATTGGTCGTAGTCCTGTGAATAAATAAACATCAACGCCCCTACGGATCGCTGATTGGACATGCACTGGGCACTGCGAGCAAGTGACCGGGCATTCTTCAATGATGGTAAAAGAATCGAAATCAACAACGACACAATGGAAATCACAACCAACAACTCAATGAGCGTAAAACCCATTGGCAACACAGACTGATGTTCAGTCGAATACCGACGCGTTTGTGGGTACAGATTCTGTTTCATGGTCCTCTTCCTCAAGAGTCAAACGCAAAGGATTCCACATGAATGTGAATCACCAATGCAATTTTACGATTCAAAATCAACTTCCTGCTGATTCCCGTACCACAAACTTCATGGGAACATGTCGACACTCCAGCGGTCTTTTAGGGTCCGCCAAACGTGCGTTTACGAGATTACACACTGTCTGTACCAGGTGATCCTGTTGCCGATTTATCATCGCCAGTGCCGGATCCCAATACTGTGCAGCTAATGTGTCGTTCAAACCCGCTAAAGCAATGCGCCTTGGCACATCGATACCCAACCGTCTTAACCGACGGGCGACGATCATCAGAATGACATCGTTGGAACTGAAAATGGCATCGGCCTGACAGTCTGCGTTAAGCTCCGACTCAATCAACTTTTCAAAATGTTCGAAAATGTTCTCGACTTCGTGTGACTCAATACCTCGGTCAAGCACAGTGATATGCTTATCAGGATCAAGCCCATGATGGATCATACGGTCACGAAACACCTGTAACTTACGCTGCTCCGTCAGATCACGCATGCTCAACATCAACAGCATTTTTCGTCTGCCGGTCGCCACAAAATGATCGACCACTTCCACCATCCCCGTATCCCGGTCATGAATCACCTGATCAATGGCAATCCCATCCACGGCCCAAGGCACGACCGCAATCGCGCTGCGAAATCGACCCAGTAAATCCAACACATCCTTCGATTCATAATGATCCGGGCGGAGTCGAATCACCAGTGAATCCAACTGCCGCGATAACAAGTCGTCAAGCAACTTGCATGTCTGCTCAACGTTGATCGGATGATTGGATTGGTACGTCGCATAGCCATCGGATTGCAATTGCGTGAGGATCGCATTGACCAGCGGCGCATCAGTCGTCTGAGGTTCAAGCACAGACCAAACCGCCCCCACCGACTGCGTACAAGCGCCGCGGAGTCCGCGAGCCAGGCGATTGGGTTGAAAATTCATCTCCCGGGCAATTTTGCGTATGCGATCCGCTGTCTCATCACTGACTCGGACATTACTGCCCCCTGAACCATACAAAGCCTGAGCAGCTGTCGACCGGGCAACCTTGGCGCGCTTGGCAACATCAACAAGCCGAGTCCGTGGTTGACCTGCCCCCCCGGAAGCCCCGGAAGCCCCGCTTTGCCCCGAGACAGGCTTACTGCTGGTATCCAGATCAGCTTCAGATGGTGTGATGGATCGTGCCATTAACGAATCCTAGGCATGATGGCACGATCCGTCAATAATGTCATCAAATATTTTTTTCGACGCTCAAAATGTAGAGATGTAGCCACAAAGCCATTCCAAATAATGAGTTGAGCCATTTACAATAAACTTGGCTTTGCGAATTCACGCTTTGAACTGCACCGGTTACACTTAAACCATGCCTGATAGTCCGCAATCACCAACTCAACCTGCTGATCCCCAAGACTTCATCAAAGGACTTGGCGAGCAATTCGGCTTTGCCATGACAGGCATCACGCCCGCATCAATCTCCGACCATGTCGACTTTCTCGACCAGTGGTTAGCCGATGGCAAGCAAGGCGAAATGGACTACTTAGCCAACCACCGTGATATCCGTATTGATCCTGATAAGCTCCTGCCTGGCGCCCAGTCAGTAATCTGTGTCGCAGACCGGTATCCTCATGAAACCGATCTGCCAACGGATCCCCCAGCTGGCCGGATCGCGCGTTATGCATGGGGAGATGACTATCACAAGGTGCTCAAAAAACGCTTGATGCATTTGGCTGACGCGCTGCGTAAGCACTATCCCGACGAGCAGTTTCGCGTCGCAGTCGACACCGCCCCGATCCTCGAACGTGAACATGCCAAGCGTGCTGGCCTGGGTTGGATTGGCAAGCATACCCTGCTCATCCATCCGCACCTTGGATCATGGTTTGCCCTGGGCGTCATCATCACCACCTTGGACCTGCCAACTTCCGACGATCAAACCATGCCCGATCACTGCGGCACGTGTACCCGCTGTATCGATGCCTGCCCGACCCAATGCATCGAACCCTACCAACTCGATGCCTCTCGCTGCATCAGCTATCTGACCTTGGAACACCGAAGCCTCATCGCCCCCGACTTACACGAGCAGATGGGTGACTGGATTGCTGGCTGCGATATCTGTCAGGAAGTCTGCCCCCACAACCCCCGGAAGCCCCGGAAGCCCCGGAATCCCCGGAAGCCTCGCCCCGCAAAGGTTGAGTCGGCGTATCCTGAGCATCATGTTCGTTACACGCCCCGACCACCTGCCCCGTCGTTGAACTTGTTGGACATACTCAACTGGACCGCTGCCGACCGCCAACAAGCCTTCATCGGCTCAGCACTCAAACGCATGAAACTGGAAATGGTCAAACGCAACGCCCTCATCGCAGCAGGCAACCACCTCACCAATCACGACAATCCAACACTACGCCAGAAGCTCAACGAAATGGCAACCGACCAAAACGAATCCGACCTCGTCCGCCAAACCGCCAAACAAGTCACCCAACGACTCGATGCTCAACAGCAACAACAGCAACAACAATGAGGTTGCGTAGCATGACCGGATCGTTTAAAAATCAGGTGGAGGGTATTGGGGGGATATGCAACGGCGAAAACTGAGCCATAAAGTTGAACACCCCTTATTTCGGATCTTTTTGGGTCTTTGATTAGCGAAAGGTATTTTATGGATATGATTTCTTATTGGAAAAGTACAAAGGAAATATACACTGACGCTGGGTTGACGCTGATCACCGGGTATTACGACCATAAGAATCAGCAACACGGCGGTGTAAAAGCCCTTGGAATTCACTGGGAGAGCTATCCGCAGTCTAGAGGCGTACTCAGCCCGTGTGTTATCCCCGATGCCACACGCAGTGCAATTTTGGCGGGTCTCCTTTACCAAGCCGTCATAAATGCTGATACAAAGCGGGTTGCCTCACTTACTGAGGCTATTGGTTTTTTTGAGTCGGAATCCTAATCGCTGCTTTTACCAGACGCGGCTAGAGGTCACGACTGGACAACTGAGAGGAAACATTAGGCCCCTAGAACAATGGCATCACGTCTGTATCAATACCGTTCTGTACTGACCGCACAGCAGGTTGCTGATGGAATGAATTTGGCCATGAAGAACGCGCGACGACTTGCCAATGACGCCGAGCTTCTTCTCTCCAATGACTGCTTTCCAACAGCAGCTTCAGTAGCCACGTTATCTATTGAAGAATCAGGCAAAATGGCTATTCTACGCCGTCTTTCATCTGCTTTTGACGATAAGAGCGCAAAACCTCTGTGGAAAGAGTATCGTTCACATACAGCTAAGAACCAGATGTGGATATTACCTCAACTCTTTGCTCAAGGGGCTAGTCAGCTTCGAGAATTCGTAGCTATGTTTGATGAGAGTGCCGACCATCCAAAATTACTCGACCAAATAAAACAGATCGGTTTCTACACAGATTGCCTCGGCAATGTCCACTGGACAACTCCCGATGCTGTGATTGACGAAGAACTGGCTAAAATGCTTGTTCAAACAGCGAAAATATTGGCCGGTGGACGCGAGATCGTAGCAGCAGAGATTGAACTCTGGATTAAACATGTTGGCCCCCATCTCGATGGTAGCCAGTCAGATGCTGAAGCAGGCTTAAAACAATGGTATGAGGAAATGCAGCACATTGGGTTATGTCCGGCGGGTGACAATGCAATGCAAACGTTCATTGAACAAGGCATAATCACAAGTAAAAAAGACGGAGTCTAAAATCAAAGGGGAAAATCAAAGACGACATTCTACTTTTTCACTATTCCCAACCAACCCTACTCCTCACCCTTCAAATGCTTTTTCAAAAACGCAGCAATCTGTTCATGAACCAACTCCTGAGCAAATACTCGACCGCCGTGGCCTGCACCATTGAACATATGTAATGTCGATTCAAGTCCTAATTCCTTGTACATCGCATCAAGGGTCACGCTCTGTTGAGGTACGACTGTGCGATCACGATCACCATGAAAAATCAATACCGGCGGATCGTTGGCATCCAGATAACTCACCGGGCTGGCGGACTTGCTGAAGGCTTCGGTGACATCCAATTCCTGCCCGCCCCGCTTGGTTTTACCCAATGCCAGAAGGTCAGTCGGTCCATAGAAATCAATGATCGCATCGACACGTGAACTGACGCCCAAATGCTCTCCAACTTCGCCTTGAAGCTCTGGCACATCACTGGCAACCCCCACGAGTAACGCAAGGTGTCCGCCGGCACTGCTGCCTGCGACTGCAACCTTATCGACACTGTACCCATACTCTTTAGCATGAGCCTTTAGCCAACGGATCGCAGCGTTGCAGTCATGGATATGCACAGGATGTTTGAGCAGTCCGCCGAGTCGATAGTCGATGCTGGCAACGGCGTAGCCTTGGGTCACCAACCTGAGCATTGCAACGTTGACGTTGTTCTTGTTTCCGTTACGCCAACCGCCCCCATGTATCCAAACCACCAGCGGCTCGTTGCCGGTTTTCTTTTCCGACAGATACAGGTCGAGTTTCATGTTTCTGCCATCTTCGACGGTGGCATAGACAAGATTACGATGTGAGACTACACCCTCTGGCAAACGTCTCTGCCGTTGTTGAGGCTGAGCAAAAAGGGGTGTGGATACAAGACAGATAATGACAGTCAGACCAAGTAGACGCATGGACATGATTACCTCCGTTAATATGAAGGTAACGCATGAAAGCCGACAGTTATTGCCAGTGCTATTGTTATTTGCGGATATTTAGCGACCAGTCGTAATCCAGATATTTCACTGCGTAACTTTTGAGTTTGGCGGGGTGATGTTGGTCGACAAATTTGAGAATATTATCCTTGCCACCGAAGTCATCTGCGTACCAGTCGAAAATTTTGGACAAGTAAATTGTCCGACGATCCTGATTGATCTTGTTCCGCGTCGGATCATTAACCAACCAATCCTTGAACTTGGCATCAAGGACCATGTCCAGCGTTTTACCGGTGTATGCCGTATCAATCAACGGTGGGCAGGAGACGGCGCCACAGACTAGAGCCACATGAATGCGAGGGTCTTTGAACGTCGGGCGGATGACTGTATTTTCCAGATCGTTAAGTGAAATTGTCCCTGTCTTGAGGCGAACCAACTTTTCACTGAACACTTTGAAATTATCATTTGATGGTGAATAACCAGGCATGTAGCGATCACAAACCGCTTTGAGCATGGTTGCATTGTAGATGTTGATATACGCTGCAAGCTGATCGTTTTTGGATAGCGCCGCGATGTCAAGCTTAGCTATCTGGTCAAGATAACTGTTGAGTTGTGGGAGCGCTTCATCACGCAGTGGCACGTACGTCACCAAGCCATTGCGGACATATTGCTTAAGCAGCTTGTCGAAGGCAGCATGCGTCGCGTCGGTCTGAGCATGTGTAAGGGAAGTCAAAAAGCCAACAGTCAAAACAACGACAAAGAACAGACGGGACGGACGGTGTTTCATGTGTGTTCTCGCATGGGAAATGGGACACCCCATTGTACCCGCAAATGCCGAAAACTATTCCACAGGACGCAATGCAAATCGCATGGGATCGCCAAGGCGCCCTGCCAACTGAGCTTCGGACAGATGACTGTGTTGTGCAACCCAATCCACTTCATCTGCCAGCGTGACATCAAAAATACCCGGATCATCGGCAGCGATGACAAAATTCACATTACTTGCCAAAAAGCGATGCACCGGCAAATCAGCCGCAGTCGGCACATCCCCTATCCGCAAATTCGAAGTCGGGCAGGTTTCAATCACCGTGCCAAGTTTCGTCAGTTGATCCAATACATATTGCTGACGCAAACGTGCCTGCTCAAGACGTGTGTCATCATACTTCCGTGAAACCTTCTCGGTGGATGGCACGGTTTGCAGCAAGTCACGCTCATCAAGCAGTTGGGATGCATCGACACTCACCCCAAACTCGCGCAGCGAAACAGCATGCTCAAGGTCATAAGCAATTTGATCCAAGCGTTCACTCACCGGCTCGGACACATGAGCATCAACGCGACGGGCAACGGCGTGGGCTGGATCCATCCCCAGTGCAATGGCATGACCAAGACGTTTGGCGCCCAGCATGGCAGCCTCATGACACCAACGGATGGCGCTTTCTATTGACTTGTCGAAAAAACTTTCGCCTACGTGATACACCACTTCCAATGCTTGATCGGGATTGGAAGCATTATCCAAATGAAGCTTCTCAAAAAACGCGTTTAAACTTCCGGGGGGCAAACCTTCTTCCCAAAAACAGAAGTCAATGCCAACGACCACTTCACGCAAATGTGGCAATTCATCGAGCATCCGCCTAAGCCACTGATACGTTTGAAGTGCGTTGTCACGTGGCAATGATGCGATGTATCGGATGGTCATCTGCGGATCACTGGCTTGCAAGCAAGCCATCGCATACTCTCCATGAAAAGCGATGAATTTTTCGTAGGTATCCGCAACACCAGACATCGCACGGTATTCGACGTAACGTAAGCCTTGGCTGCGATGTCGGGCAAAGATGCGATCCAAAAACGGTTTTTGATTGCCCATGCGATCCCGCAATGCACGGGCGACATAGATCAACAAATTAAATCGAGCTTGAAACCGGGCGAAGTCGCCTGCATCTTTTTGAGTGACCACAAAGCCTTTTTTCAAAGGTTCAAGATCATGGTGTAGGATCGCAGCATCAAACCATGCGATTGGGTCGGCCACTTGACCAAAGGTTTTCAGATAGTTCTCGCAGTAAGGTTGCCAATCGATATCGCGATAGAAGTCCGCAGCTACATCTGCAAGGTCCTGGGCTGTGAGACAGCCGCCCATGTGGACGTGTAATTCAGATTCTTTGAGTTTTTCGAGCATAGGATGCGCCCTCGCTTTGCTCGATGGGTTGTACCCGGGGTTTAAAACCCCCGGGCTTTAGTGTGCATATGGATGCTGTTTATCGTTCATAACGCGAGTTTAGTTACTTGCGTTTTTTGTTGTTCTGCTTGGCTTGTTGCATGCGTTGGGCTTCTTCCATTTTTGCAGCCATGGTTTTTTGCATGCGATCCATGAAGCCACCTTCTTTGCGGGGCTTGGCTTTAAAGAGTTCGCCGGACTCTTCCTGCTGCTTGATGTGTTTGCGTACAAAGTAGCTGTCGATCATGCCTGCGGTGGTAGAGCTGAGGATGTAGAGCGTCAGACCACTTGGTGCCGAATACAGGAAGAACGGGAAAAGCAGTGTCATGAACTTCATCATTTTCTGCTGTTGGGCGGCCTGTTCATTGGCTGCTGGGGGCATGGTGAATTTCTGTTGAAGGAAGAACATCACCCCCATAAGGATTGGCAGGACATTGATGCCGGTCATATGGAAGTTGATAACGAACAGTGGAATTGAGAATCCTGTCCCGCTGAACTTGATGAAGTTATCCGGCGCCGAAAGGTCCGCCAGGAATGCCCAGTTACCACCGGAGACTGCCTGGAAGATGCCATAGAACGCTGACTCGTGGCGGAGTTCAATGGCGTAATAGAGCATCGCATACAGCGCGATCCAAATCGGCGTTTGCAGGAACATGGGTGCGCAACCGAGCATGTTGGCTGGGTTGATATTTTTTTCGCGGAAAAGCTTCATCTGTTCCTGTTGGAATTTTTGCTGATCGTTAGCATACTTTTCCTTGAGCTTTTTAATCTCAGGTTGAATGGACTGCATCTGCTTGCCCATCTTGGTCATCTGGATTTGCGACTTCTTGGTGATCGGGTGCAGCAGCAAGCGAACACATAGAACCAAGATGATGATGGAGATGCCCCAGTCCCAGATGATGCCATGGAGGAATCGCAGGAAGTTGAGCAGTCCATGTGCCAATGACTGGAAGGTGAACCATGTGCAGCCCAGTTCATATCGGATGGTCTCGTAGAGAGACAGGCTGGCGTAGGGTTGTTGATGCAGTGCATCTTTGAGTCGCGGGCCTGCATAGATATTCAAATCCAGACTTGCGGACTTGCCGGGCGCCACTGCAATGGGCTTGGATGTCATATTGAGCATCACCACGCTGTAGTCGAGCGCGTTGCGGTCGGTGTTGGGGGTGCCGATGAGCATGGGTTGCACATTAGCAAACAAGCCATCGGGGCCGAGGATTGCTTGGGCTTTGCCGTTGGCCTCTTCGGTAGGTTGCGTCAACAGCGGGCGATACATGGCCATGGAGAAATAACGGTTGACTGCTGCGGTCCAGACCATCTGTGCATTTTCAGGCGACTTGGGGGTTGGCCAGTAGATACCTTCGTCGAGTGGTTTACCCTGAGCTTTGTACTGACGGTTGGTGTGAATATTCTCAGCAACTTTCATGCGTTGCACAAAGCCCTTGTTAGCATAAATGTACTTGCGCTTAGAGTCGTAGTCAGGATCAAAGTAGCCCGTCGCCAGTTCGCGACGATCGCCCATGTAGGAGGCTTTGTCGGGCGTGATGTCACAGATGCCGTACTGATTCCAGATGACTTTCAACTGTACATCGGTGTGATTGACGATGCTTTGCTCACAGGCGATTTCGTAACCAGTGAGGGTATACTGGCGAACGAGTTGAACCAGCGTCTTGCCTGATTCATCAGCCAGGCCGAGCGTGTAACGGCCGGGCTTCTGAGCATCCAGATGCCAACGCTTATCAGAGAGCTTGAAGGTCTGGCCGTTGACAGTGATCTGACGGGCAGCGAAGGGGAAGTAGAAAAGACCTTCGTTATCAGGATCTTCCACAACATCGCGGATCATGTAATGTTCTTCGCTATGCAATTCCTTGTCATAGTTGGTGAGTTTAATTTTGTAGAGCCCCGCCCCCCAGCCGGAGAGTTGAACTTCCAACTTATCGTCGGACGTTTTATCCAGTGATCCCAATACGGAGACTTTTGCCTCGGTTGCTGAGACAGCATGCATCACAGGCAACTCTGGCACATCAACATCGTCAACAACAGGTTTGGCGGTGATGGCTTGGACACCCTCTTTGACCTGATCGACGAGTGAATCGACGGACTTCTTAGCTGTGTCAGCCGTTGGAGCATCCTCTGATGTCTCGGTTTGCACAACTTGATTGGCGGTCGATGGGGTGGGCATTGTCTTTGCTGGCGGTTTGAGCATCGCCAAAACAAATACAGCACCGATGATTAAAGCTATTATTGGCACGAGTATACGCACTGTGGATTCACCTTCGTCAGTATCAGGGTTAGCCCCACAGTATAGAAAGTTGACTCAGTGCATGCCAATGCAGTTGGCTAGGCCAAGAGTATAATCCGTTATTTTCCAACTCTTACGCGCGCATGAAAAAACCAGGCTCCAAATCGGAACCTGGTTGATTGTTTTGTTTTGACTACCTGATTAGGCAGCTTTACCGCATTTTTCGAGGGTCTGAGCGATTTTGCTGCTCAGGGCGTCAGGCGTGAACGGCTTGACGACGTAGTTGTTGACACCGGCCTTAAGAGCATCGACGACGCGATGTTTTTCGGCTTCCGTTGTCACCATGATGATCGGCGTGGCTTTATCCTTCTGACGGTATGCCTGCAGGAAGGACAAGCCATCCATATTCGGCATATTCCAGTCCAGAAGAATCAAGTCCGGCTTCTCAGCAAAAACTTTACTTAATGCGTCCTGGCCGTCACAGGCTTCGACAAGGTCGGTGTGCCCCATCTGTGACAGAATACCCTTTTGGATACTACGCATGGTCTTGGAATCATCCACAAGCATTATTTTCATCGCTAACTCCTCTACTTCTTACCGTCCGTTATAAACGGGATGTATGTTTTATCGTCTAAATCACAATGGCACTTTACGCACACAGTGAAAGTTGTTTTATGCAGCTTTGGAAACGGGAAGGTCTGATAAATCTGAGCCTGTAATAGCCATAGACGGGATTGTTGAACCAGTATTCCGAGACAGGTTCATCAAACCGCTGATATCAACGACCAAACCTACACGTCCGTCGGACATGATCGCACCACCGGCTATTCCTGGCAGACCGCGCATGGTTGCCCCCAAAGATTTGATGACAATCTGCTGTTGACCGATCAATTCATCGATAAGGATTGCCATCTTGCGTTCAGAATATTCCACCACCACCACGGTCGCCTGGGTTGGATCCTGTTGAGCGCCTTCGACTTCAAAAAGTCGATCCAGTCGCACCAATGGGAGAAGTTCATCATCAACCAATAACGCCTGGCCGTTCTGCATGATACTTTTGATATTGACTTCACCAGGCTGCAACATTCGGACAATGGATAGTGTTGGGATGATATATCGCTCGGTGGACAAGCGTACAACCATACCGTCAATGATGGCCAGTGTTAGTGGCAGGCGGATGGTAAAGGTACTGCCTTTGCCTTTTTCACTTTGAATTTCGATTTTGCCACGCAATGCTTCGATGTTACGTTTGACCACATCCATACCAACCCCGCGTCCTGAGACATCGGTAACCTGCTTTGCGGTTGAGAATCCGGGGGCAAAGATGAGATGAAAAATTTCCTGTTGGCTAAGCTGATCACTTTCACTGACAACACCACGTTCTATGGCTTTTTGCAGTAGGACCTGCTCATCCAGACCGTGCCCGTCATCCTGAATTTCAATGCAGATGCCCCCACCCTTGTGATAGGCACGCAGGCAGACAGTTCCGGTTGCAGACTTGCCGTTTGCAGTGCGTTGTTCGCTGTCAGCTTCAAGCCCGTGATCCAGTGCATTACGCACCATGTGGACCAGTGGATCACCGATACGATCCACGACGGTCTTATCCAATTCGGTGTCTTCACCTTCCATGACAAAGTTGACCTGCTTACCGAGTTTGCGTGCTACATCACGGGCAAGCCTTGCCATTTTCTGGAAGGTTGATCGAACAGGAATCATACGCAGTGATGTGGCCATTTCCTGAAGTTCGCGGGTAATCTTGTCCAAGTGACTCAGATTGCGCGCCATCAGTGCGACATCGCCGGAAACATTCTGGATAGCGGATTGACTGAGCATGGCTTGAGCAATGACCAGTTCGCCGATGGCATCGACCAATCGATCAAGCCTGGGCGCATCAACCTTGACGGTTTCGGCCACCTGGACGGACTTGGACTGTCCTGAGTTTTCTGCCGCTTTGGACTTGGCTTGTTGCTGCTTATCCAATGCTTTGTTGACCTGTTCTTCAGGTACACCACACATCTTGGTCAACACTTCCCCGATTTTGGGAACCGCTTTTCGCAGATTGTCCTGGATCGCTACAGCCTTGTTGATCGTATCCGGTGCGATATTGGCTTCGTGTTCGAGAATCTCTCCGACTTTGGCATTGCGGTGATCTTCCTCTTCGGGCAATTCCGAATCGGGTTGGGCATCTTCCGTTGCAAGCTCTGGTTCAACTTCAGGCTCAACAACCTTGGGCTTGGCAGATGGATCTGCCAACACATGCAATTTATCAAGAATGATATGTAAATCCGGGTCGGTATCAGGTATCTTGCCAGCTTCCAATGCGACTTGGAGTCGATCAATCAGCCGCTTCATGCTGTCGACTGCTTCAAATGCAATGTCCAACGACTCACCTGACAGTTCAAGTGTATGCTTCCGAGCGCGATCCAACACCGTTTCAGAGATGTGTGCCAGCGCTTGAATGTCAGGCAGCCCGATGAATCCGGCCACCCCCTTAATGGTGTGAAAGCTTCGAAAAATGGCGTTTAATGTATCTTCATTGTTCGGATCATCTTCAACGCTTAGCAGTTCAACTTCGGCGGCATCCAGATGCTCGCGTGCTTCGGTGATAAATTCAGCAACCAGCGTCGGGTCTGCAAAGAAAGTCTGCTCCGCATCCTCATTAGCTTGTGCATTGTCTGCATCGGCCTGTGCATCCGTCTTTACAGTAACTCCCAGCAAGGCCAACATCTCGGCAACAGGCTCAGGCGCTTCATTTTTCCCGGCATAAGCTCCGAAAATACGCTCAAGCCAATCCTTGATGGTCAACATCGGTTCAATGAGTTCACTGATTGGGCGAGATGCAATGGCGTCTTCCATTGCGTGACACAAATCACATATTTGAGTCAGTCCCAGCAAGCCTGTCTCACCTTTGAGTGTATGAATCATCCGTGTGATCTCACCCAGAGCATTGCTGGCATTATCCTTTTCCAACTCCATGACCTGTTGCTCAAGTTTTTCCAACTCGCCTGGTTGACGGGATAGAAATTCAATGAGAATACCCTCGTCTACATTTGCAGGCAGATCAATCGATAATGAGTCCACAGGAGTTGAGGATGTTTGATCACTCTCTGGGGCGACAAAGCCAATGGATTTTGGGAAAGTCACATCTTCAAGTGCTTGTTCACCATTTTGAAGTTCCTGAAAGACACCCACGGCTTGCCCCAAGTCGTCAAGGACTGTCTGAGGGTCATCAAATTCATTGAGTATCAGTGATTCAAGCAATTCGATACAACGGGGGAACACCTGCTGAGGAATAACTGAATCTTGCTGTTCTTCGAGCTGCTGATTTAACTGCTCAAAAATGCCGTGCAATTGTGCCATTGCAGCGGGGTCGTTGACATCAGTCAGAATAACAGACTCAGCCAACTGGTTGATTAAGTCACTTATTGATTTTGAACCCATATCATCCCTCGGCATTGTAAGAAACCAGAGTAGTCCACATGGAATTACGTATCGGATCAGTGATGCATCAGCCTTAACGAATAAGTCGATAAAGTAGATCAATGTTTATTATGGCTAGTTATTCGGCCGTAAAACGTTCATCGTATACACCGAAGCTACCCTTTTAAGTATCTTTGTCCTGATAACTTTGCGTTAATCTCGATATATCCCCATGACATTATCAAGTATTCCCTGCTGATTGCCGAAAACCTCATTGGGTTTGTCGAAGATTGACAGTTCCCGTCATTTGAGCTTTGCATATTATTCCGGTTGGATATGTCTATGAATACCAGGTCAACGCAACAACTCAACATACTCTGGCTTGGGTCAACCGAGTTGGACAATGACCATTCAATGCATTTAAATGACGCAGTGGGAATGGAACGACCAGAACAGATGCCTGCTGGTGTCATGCAGAAGATACTTCATATCGACACACAAGAGCATAGCCTCCCCGTCTGGCATCTTGAATCCCCAACCATTGAATTACTTGACCAGATCACCAGTCAGGTCGATGCCCTGATCGTACACAACCTGGCAGATGATGCTTGGATCCAATTAAGTCAATGGGTGCCGGCCTTATATTTTAACAGTCACAATCGGACAACCGATCATTTACAGCAAGCAAATATCACGGTCGTTAAAAGTGATAGTGAAACGGAATTTCTTTCACAGATATTCGACTTATGGCTTGAATTATGTCAGACCCAAAAAGCCAATCGACAAATCAATACCCAACAGCAAAACCTGATGCTTGAACGCGATGACGCGCGGCTTGGACTTGCCATGCTTGGCGAGCAACTGATTGAAATCAGTGAACATGATGACGAAGCAAGCCATTTGCACGAACGCATCCTAGCTTTGGTCAGTCACGAAATGCGAACGCCACTAAACGGAATCGTTGGCATGGCTGAACTGATGGCAGAGTCGTCACTGGATGATGAGCAAAGTGAAGAAATCCGACTCATTCATCAAAGCGCCTCCAAACTCGCTGAATTAGTAGACCGCCTTTTGGATTACCGTTCGATCAACCACTCCAAATTGTCTATCCATGAAACAGATTTTGATCTATATGAATGTATCGAATCTGTCATCGAACGGATGATACCGCAAGCCATGGGTACGGGACTGTTACTTTATGACTTGATTGACCGATCAACCCCAAGATATGTTCGTGGTGATCTTCAAATTCTGTCTAAAATTCTCACAAGCCTGATCAGTAACGCCATCAAGTTCACTGAAAAAGGCCAAGTCATCGTCCACGTCTCGTGCTTGCCTGTTGTCAGTGAATCGGATTACCTGGAGATCAAGGTTCAGGATACAGGAATCGGTATCGATCCCAAAAACATGCAATCCATCTTCAAACCATTTGGCCAGATTGAGGATTACCACACCCGGAAACATGAAGGCCTGGGTATCGGGTTATGTGTCGCAAGCCAGATGGCCAAGCAACTTGATGGTGAAATTCTTGTCGAAAGTAAAATCGGTGTTGGTAGTATCTTCACGTTGCGTATCCCCCTTAAACATGTATCCAAGCGGGTTGAGAACGGCGTGAGTATCTGGCAGCAAATACAAAATACTGACGTACTGATCTGGAGCAAAAACCAAATCGAGACATCTGCAATGTCCCGTCAAATGATTCAAGCTGGCTGCATGCCCACCACGGTTAACTCCGTTAAGCAATTACTTTCACACCTGCAGAATCTCAAAGCCGCTCAAAGTGATCAACGTCACATCCTACTTATGGATGAACATGCTTGTAACGGTGTACCTGATGAACAGATCAGTGATATTCTCCAAGACCAAAACATCACCGCCACGTGTTTATCACGACCGAAGTTCGACTCTTCTGCCATCTGCGGCAAAACCTGTCCTTTAAACGCATGTCGACACACCAGCGGAATACACCTTCAATTTAAATTGATGCAGATCATCGGTGATCTCTGCCAACAAAAACAAAACTATATGCTTACAGAACATTCCTCAACACCCTCCAGATTTGGAGTTCAATCGTCATGAAAATTCTCATTGCAGAAGACGACTTCGTCAGTCGCAAGGTTCTCCTTGGACACCTGGCTCAATATGGCAATTGTGATGTCGCAATCGACGGATTAGAAGCCGTGGAAGCCATTGGAATCGCCCTCAAAGCTCAGACTCCCTACGACTTGGTATTCCTGGACATCATGATGCCAAATATGGACGGTCAGGAAGCGCTGACACATATTCGTCAAATCGAACTGGATCACGGCATCGCTACAGGTGATGGAGCCAAGGTGGTAATGAGCACCGCCCTTTCCGACACCCATAACGTACTTAAGGCCTTTAATGGTCAATGCGAAGCATACATTGTTAAACCAGTTACCCGTGAGAAAATACTCAACCAACTCATCGATTTGGAATTGATTTCACGTGATGTGGCGAGTTGATTTTTGTTTCTATGTGATAGATACAGGTAAGACATGAACACTCAGGTTGTATCCATAGCACAGATGTTTGTGACTGATGATGTCAATGACATGATCATCACGTATTCATTGGGATCATGCCTTGGTGTCTCGGCTTATGATCCGGTGGCAGGTGTTGGGGGAATGATTCATTGCTTACTGCCGACCTCCCGATCCAATCCTGAAAAAGCCAAACTCAATCCGTCAATGTATACCGATACCGGAATGGTCGAGTTATTCAACGGTCTGTTTAATCTTGGTGCCAGCAAAGAAAATCTGAAAATCAAAGTTGCTGGAGCAGGCGCTCCGATGGACATGGGCGAACAGTTCCGTATCGGGGAACGTAACTTTGCTGTCCTGCGAAAGTTTTTGTGGAAGAACAACATCCTTATTGACGGTCAGGATGTCGGCGGGAAAAAACCACGCACACTGACGCTTGACATGGCCACCGGTCGAACCATGGTCAAAACCAAAGGCGCCGAAACGGAACTTTAAAACGATACATCGCTGTGATGGCCAATTGGTTGGTCAACACATTCAGGAGATAGAAACATGAGTCTTAATGTACTGATTGTAGACGACTCGATTACCATCCGAAGTGTCATGGAAAAGACACTGCATCTTGCAGGCATTCAAACCAACATGGTGCTGCATGCTGCTAATGGGAAAGAAGCACTCGAAACCCTGGGCAAGGAATGGATCGATCTGATTTTCGCAGATATCAACATGCCGGTGATGAACGGCGTTGAGATGATCGAGAAGATGAGTCACGACGGTCTACTTAAAACCATTCCCGTGGTCGTAGTCTCCACTGAAGGTTCACAGACCCGCATAGAACAACTCAAAGACAAAGGTATTACCGCGTACATCCGAAAGCCGTTTCAGCCTGAGGATTTCAAGGCGATCGTCGAAGACCTGACAGGATTTTCCAATGCAGCTTGAACACACCCAATCTATGAATGACGTTTTCTGTCGAGTAATGGAATCATTAGCATTCTATTTCGTAGACCCGATCGACCCTCATACGATCGACATTCAGCGCGACATGGCTGTGCCTTACCGTAAAGTGAGTATGCGTTTTGAAGGCCCTCATGTTGGCAATGTCATACTCTACCTACCCCAATCCGCGTTCAGTACCATTTGGGCCAACATGCTCGGTGTCGATGAAGCGGACCCGCAATCACAAGAGCAGCAAAACGACGCCATCTGTGAAATACTCAACGTGATCTGCGGTCAATTACTCACAGAAATCTGGGGGACAGACCCTGTCTTTGATCTATGTATCCCGGACATGCAGGATATCGATTCAGCCAACCTCAGCGACGTACTTACCCACCCATCAACATGCAGCTTCAATAGTGATGACGGTTTGATTCTGCTTGAGATGATTGTGGATCAAACCTCATAAGGAGTTTCCATCATGTCAGCACACATAAAACCCGTCCGTGTGATGGTCATTGATGATTCAGCTGTCGTCCGTCAAGTACTTTCAAACAGTATTGCTCTGGATCGTCAGATTGAAGTGGTCGGAGTTGCAACTGATCCATTTGATGCTCGCGACAAGATTGTGAACCTCCGACCGGATGTGGTGACGTTGGATATTGAAATGCCCAAAATGGATGGGCTGACCTTTCTCAAAAAACTCATGAAGTTCTACCCGATCCCGGTGATTGTGGTTTCCACACTTTCACAAAAAGGGTCGGATGCCGCATACCAGGCGATGGCCAATGGAGCGGTGGACGTGGTGGGCAAACCTGCAAGTTCCAAGCAGCTTAAACAACTTGCCTGCGATTTACAGGAAAAAATCAAAGCAGCAGCTGGAGCCAAACTGTCACGGTATCTGACCACAGCGCCTCCTGCAATCACAAAGCCACAACTCAAATCAGCGAGTCTGGTCCGACCAGCTTCTCGACCTGCGGCTGTGTCTGACACAATCGTGGCAATCGGTTCTTCCACAGGCGGAACCCAGGCGTTGCGACACTTACTGGCTGAACTTCCAGCAGACTTCCCACCTGTGGTCATTGTCCAGCACATGCCTTTGGCTTTTACCGAGTCATTTTCCCAAAGCTTAAACCGGATATCCCCAATGCAAGTCGTCCACGCTTCTGATGGCGATGCTTTGGAAACCGGCAAAGTACTGCTGGCCCCAGGTGACCAACATATGCTCCTACAACCCAGAGGAGTTGGCTATGTCGTCAAGCTCAAGGATGGACCCAATGTCAATCGACATAAGCCTTCAGTGGATGTGTTATTCAAATCCGTTGCTCAGCATGCTGCCAAAAAAACCATCGGCGTGATACTCACCGGTATGGGGGATGATGGCGCTCGTGGTTTACTGGCCATGCGAAATGCCGGATCACGCACCGTCGGTGAAAGTGAATCAAGTTGCGTGGTCTATGGCATGCCCCGCGAAGCGTACGAAATGGGCGGAGTCGAAGTGCAATTGCCCTTGGATCAAATTGCCCGTCGCCTGCAGTCAATGATCAATCAACCGGCCAAACGAAGTGCATAAAATCAGTCTCTGACTTTTTCGATACATCATTCCCATATAAAAAACCACCGCCCGGGAATCCGGGACAGTGGTGTGAATGGGGGTGAATCGGACTTCTGCTGAATCAACAATCCTGGTGACTACTGATTCAGTGAATGCTTGTTTTATTCTTCAGTAGCATCTGCGCCTCGACGTTGACCGCGACGGGGACGTTGTGCGTTTTCACCATCAGATTGACCTTCACCGCGCGGCCCACGACGCATGTGCTTGCCACGGTTGTTCTTCATTTCTTCGGCTTTGGCATCCCAAATCTTCTGTTGCTCGGCATTCAATACGCCGCGGACTTCGGCAGCCATTTCGGTCATGGATGGACGATCCTTATCGACGGTTTTGAGTTGGTCGATGAGTGTATGAAGCTTGTCATAATCCTTGTCTTCCATGGCTTGACGGAAGTCTTTGCGAAGCTGTTGAGCCTGATCACCATTTTTTTCACGATAAGCTTCGACCTGCTCGCGATGCTTTTGCATGATCGTCTTGACCTGTTGCATCTGCTCTTCACTTAGCTCCAACTCCTTCAATACCTGACCAAATGGGCCGCCTCGACCTTCACCATCACGCGGCCCTTGGCGTTGGCCATCGCGTTGGCCTTGACGTTGAGGCCGGTCACTACTGCTACTCTCGGACTGGGCAAACGAAAAACCTGCTGCTAATAAAACACACAATGCAACGATCATGGACATCATGACAGGTTGACGATGAGTTGTTAAGGACTTCATGGTAAGTCTCCTTTAGGCATATGCCTTTGTGGAAATAGGGTTGATCTGCATAGTCCAACGCCAGCTACGGAGACTTATTGCAACATCAATTAAAAATGGGGCGATTTGCTCCCTGACGTGGATCATTTACGATATGGAGCCAAACCTCTAATTATCGCCAAAGGAGCGTGAAGTATGTCAGTCACCAAAGAACAGGTCATGGAACAACTCAAAACCGTGATGGATCCAGAGTTGGGCAAAGACCTGGTGACCCTGAAAATGATCAAGAATGTCGCTCTTTGCGATGGGCAGGCAAAAATTACAGTGGAACTCACCACGCCTGCATGTCCAATGAAAGATAAGATCAGTTTTGATGTCAAGAAAGCCGTTACGCAACTCGACGGGATCAGCATGTGCGAAGTCGAATTCACCGCGCAAGTCCAACCCTCACCTCAACAGCAGGCCAAGGACAGCAATCCCCTGCCAACCGTCAAACATGTCATCGCAGTCGGTGCCGGCAAAGGGGGCGTAGGCAAGAGTACCGTCTCGGTAAACCTGGCAGTAGGACTGGCACGTGCAGGCGCAAAGGTCGGACTTCTTGATGGTGACATCTATGGTCCGTCACTACCCACAATGCTCGGACTTGATGGACTCGAAACACACACCGAAGGTGGCAACATGATCGTCCCCTTCGATGTGCATGGCATCAAATCCATGACCATCGGCAAGCTGGTCGATCCTGACAAGCCACTAATCTGGCGTGGCCCGATGGCGCACGGCGCGTTTAATCAGTTGGCAACCCAGACGCTTTGGGGCGAACTGGATTACCTGATCATCGACATGCCACCCGGTACTGGCGATGTGCCGCTGACACTTGCACAACTGCTGCCACTCACAGGCGCGGTTGTTGTCTGCACACCGCAGAAAGTCGCACAGGATGACGCACGACGTGCCGTCCGCATGTTCCAACAATTGCAAGTGCCGATCCTGGGTGTCGTTGAAAACATGAGCTACTTCATCGGCAATGATGGTGTCGAATATGACATCTTCGGCAAAGGTGGCGCTCAAGCCATGGCACATCAGATGGACGTTCCCTACCTTGGCGGCATCCCTATCAACATGCGTCTGCGAGCCAATAGTGACAACGGCAAGCCGACCGCCAACTTTGAAGATGATGCACAACTTGGCAAAGAACTCGAAACAGTCGTCAAGAATCTTGCAGGACAAGTGAGTATCCAAACGCATCAGACAGAAATGGCAACTCCGACGATTTCGATCAGCTGAGAAATTGACATTTGAATATTGAATGACACTAGCCGCGTCGCTTAGTGATCTGGAATTGGCGTTATGCAGACGCTTAACCAGCGTCGCATAGCGACGCGGCTAACTTTTATTACAAGTAATGCCTATGACCACAGACTCCTCTACCATCATTGCCGTCAGTTCAGCACCCGGACAATCTCTTCGCGGACTCATCCGACTTTCTGGGCCGGAGTCATGGCAGATGGTTCGTCAGTTGGGCGCCGTATTGGATTCGCCAAGACGTTTAACGCCAACGCATATTCTCTTTGATAGTCGTAAACTCCCCTGTCTGGTTTTAGGCTTCCGTGGACCAGCAAGTTACACGGGCCAAGACCTGGTGGAGTTGCAATTACCGGGTAACCCTGCCTTGTTGGATCAGGTGATCCATCGCCTCATTCAACATGGCGCGCGGATGGCTGACGCTGGCGAGTTCACATTCACTGCATACCTTGCTGGCAAGCTTGATCTGACGCAGGCCGAGGGAATTGCTGCCACGATCCATGCAACTTCGCAGGCCCAACTCCAGGCTGCCCGTCTCCTACGGCTTGGGAACCTTGGAACATTTAGCCACCAACTCGTTGAAGCGTTGGCAACTGCGTTAGCATTGGTCGAAGCGGGAATCGACTTTACGGATCAGGACGATGTTGTTGCGATCACACCTGCTCAATTGGTTGAACGCTTGACGGACATTAACAAACAGCTCAAAGACCTGCTTGCCAATGCGCGGAGTTGGGGAGCCTTGGAGGCATTACCACGTGTGGTGTTGGTCGGACCTCCTTCAGTTGGCAAGAGTACTTTGTTCAACGCCCTGCTTGGCAAACAACGTGCAGTGACCCATGAGCAAGCCGGAACCACGCGGGACATCCTTGCTGAACCGATGCTCCTTCAACGCGCTGATGGCAGCAAAGTTGAAGTCATGCTCATGGACATTGCCGGACTTGATGATGCCCGCAATGCGTTGGATAGCGATATCCAGGAAGCTGCCCGTCAGACCATGGATCAAGCGGATGTGATGATTCACTTGGGTAAATGCGAGGCCGCCGAACATATCATCCGTGTGCGTCCCAAAATGGATCAGCCCAGCAAGCATGAGTCGGCGCATAAGGATGTGCTGCCAATTAGTGCTCATACTGGCATGGGGCTTGAACAACTCAAGAAACAAATTCTTTCCAAGCTTGGCAATCGTGGTGTGAGTATCGCTGCTGAAAAACTCGCTCTCCAACCTCGACACGAACTGGCACTCAAAGAAACATGCACTGCGATTGATGATGCGTTGACACGTGTCCTGCCTCAAAAAAATCAACATGCTCTAGACGATCTGGAACTCATCGCCGGACTGCTACGTGACGCGTTGGACCATCTTGCATCACTGGGTGGTGAGATGACTCCTGACGACATCATCGGTCGGGTGTTCGCCACATTCTGTGTCGGCAAATGAAGCTATTTGATCAGCCATTGGGGTAAGACTGACCGCAGGAACCCCGTTTTAACCCAAAAGGTATAACATCGGAAATAAAAACAACCTTCCTGCTCATATCACACATTTTGCTAACATTACTGGACAAACCCGCATAACCTCGTACACTCTTACCCCACCATGGCCAAAGGCAAGCACAAGAAGGATCAGAACCATTCGCCGCGGATTGTTAACCGCCGGGCGCGTCGGGACTATGTCGTACTCGATTCATTCGAGGTCGGTATCGTTTTGCGTGGCAGTGAAGTCAAATCCATTCGTGAAGGCCGTGTGCAAATCTCCGAAGCCTTTGCCAAAGTCGATTCCAACCGCATGGAGCTGTTCCTTTTTAACATGGAAATCTCAGCGTACAGTCATGCATCCGGCGCCAATGGTCATGAACATATCGCAACCCGAAAACTGCTCGCTCGTCGAAGACAGATCAAGCGATTACAAGTTGAATCCGAAGACCGTGGCGTGACACTTATTCCGTTGACGCTTTACTTTAATGAACGCGGGATTGCCAAGATCGAATTGGGTATCTGCAAAGGCAAGAAAACCCACGACAAACGCGACGACATCAAAGAACGTCAGGCAGACCTTGATATCCGACGACTGATGAGCAAACGCATGTGACCATTAACAACGGTCTGCCTGCACAATTTCCAAACTCCGCTGTGCACATTCGCTAATTGCAATTGGATGATAACCAACAACCTCTGAGAGCAATTTGTCATTGAGTTTGTGCGTCCATTTTTCTGGTAAATACACTGCACCGTGCATCGCCCCCAAAATTGAACCGGCAGTTGCAGCATTGCAATCGGTATCCCATCCGCCCATCACTGCAAGGCTGATGACGGTTTGAAAATCATGCTTCCCAAGGAGCAAGGCTCCGACCACGATGCCCGCATTGTTATTGGTGTGAACTGGATGATAGTGTCCGAGTAATTTTTCAATCTCATCAAAAACCGACTCATACGCATTGGGATCACAGTCGTGCTTAGTGCAGATTTCAATAACCTGTTGCATCTGCAAATACAGTCGGCTTGATGCGGGGATTTGCGCCAGACCGGATTGAATGATGGTCAATGGATCATCACAGACAAATGCTGAAGCGATCATCGCAGCCATGAACATCGCGCCGTAGATTCCGTTTTTCACATGACTGATCCGTGCATCACGCCATGCCAATTCTGCAGCCAACTGCGGATTACCAGGGCAGGCATAAGCCCAACTGTCTACGCGGATATCCGCCCCGATCCATTGGCGATAGGGATTGTGATGCGTGGCGATCCATTGCCAATCCACTTGTTGTGGATGCTTATGTGTATCAAACCCATAACGGATCACCATGTTGCGATAGGCTTGTGTTTCAGCAGTACAGACAAAGCGATATGGCAAGTGCTTCCACCATGCTTCGACGATATCCCAGGACGTAAACGTCAAACCTTTGTCGCGTAATACCAATTGGCCAAGCACGGTGTAGCGGATGTCATCATCACTTTCCATGTATGCGATATGTTCGCGGGTCGATGGCTTGCAATTGGTCTTGCCGGTCTGCTCTTGCGCGGGTGAGTATTGAGGGATGTAGTCAGAAATTGGATATTCAGAAGGATCAATCGCAGTTAGGTATTGCTTGATACGTTGGCGACTGGACAGACCGTTGTGCTTGCCCATGAATGGTTCGACTGGCTTACCCAAGGCACATCCGCAACACCGTCCTAACCATGCACCATAGAGTCGGTCGTAAAGGTGTTCGTCTGACAGCGTGCATGGCGGAAGTGATATACCCGCAGGTCGCAATCGTTTGATGGCATCCAGTTCTGAGGGTTCATCAAATGGATCATCATTACGTTCAGGTAATGCCAACAATTGATCCATGAGTTGATTGAGGGCGTCTTCATCTTCGCCTGCATTGCAGAGTTTATCCTGCCACGTCTGAGGATTGCCAAGATCACGACCGTCTTCTGTTGCCAATTGGATTTCGTGGTGTACGAGTTTTGAAAGGGGTTCCCATCCTGCCATGTTTTATTCCTTGTGAAAGTGGTCTTCGAATCGTATCGTGATGGCATGTCACACTCTCCGCAGATTCAATTAAGCAATGACGAAAATCGCTCAAAGTCGATCATGCCTGTACGGTATTACGAGATTGACTTACCCAGTGCGTTGCCCATCAGGCTGCATTACCCGCATGTCCATCCGGATCATCCCATTGACTTATTGCATGTGCATCGGTGTTGGGAACTGGGCTACTGCTTTGAGGGGAGCGGTATATTCATGGTCGGTTCGAAGGTCATGGAATTCGGTCCCGGTTGCGTGAGTCTGATCGGCCCGGATGAACCGCATCTTGCCCAAAGTTTACCAGGCACGACGAGTCGTTGGGCATGGGTGTATCTGGACCCCTTCCCGCTTGTGGGATTACTCAATACTGACCTGACACAGCTTGATCCGTCATGCATGCATGGGGCAGCGTTCACCAACTTGATTCACTGTCAAGAAGACAAAACACTGGGTATTGCAACCAAGTCGTTGATCCAAGAGATGCAAAATAAGACCACCGATCAGGCGACGATGATCCGTGTGTTAGTCTGCCAAATTCTGTTACTTTTCAGGCGACAATATTCAAAAGTCAGCGACAAGTCATCTACCCCATCGCAACAACTGCATCTTCAACTTCAGCGGTTGGCCCCGGCATTGGAACATATGGCAATACACTATCACCAACGATTGGATGTCACCATGCTCGCTCAACTGTGCTCGGTTTCCCAGTCGCATTTTCGCAAACTTTTCACCCAGGCGATGCACGTCAGCCCACAGGACTATTGGCAGCGACTGCGCATCCGAATGGCTTTGTCGCTTCTGAGAAGTTCAGACCAATCCATTTTACAAATCAGTCAGCAGGTTGGTTTCGAATCACTTTCCAGTTTCAACCGACTCTTCAAGCAGATCATGGGAACTTCCCCAAGGAGTTGGCGGAAGCATCTACCCTGACATTTTGCCAACAAACATGCAATTGCCAGTTCAACCGCTGGCCGATCATTGCTAACATACTTCTATGCGAATCATCACGCGAAAACTTCATCGCGCCTTTGCGGAACTGGATCACTATAGCGATGAACAGTGCAAGCAGTATCTGGCGAATCTTCGTCAGAACAAGATGCGTTTTTCACTGCGTCTGATTCTCTTGCCGGTTCTGTTGACGTTGCTCTATTTTTTTGCCGTCCCCTTTGGACTTGGCAATCTCATCAAGTATCTACAAAACCATCAGCTCATCGACATGGGGCGCGATGCGCATTTTTATCCGATCTTTTTAGCCGGTGCCGTTTTCTGGTGGATCGGCAGTGGGATTGTTTTTCTGATGAGCCGAGATTTATTTTTAGGCAAAGAACTAAGTAAAATAGTCAACAGCCAACTTCAGATCACACGTTGCCTTGGATGCAGTTATAGTCTTATTGGCCAGACACCTGATGGTGATCGGTTGGTATGCCCTGAATGCGGCCATCGAACGACCTTGCAGGAATTAGGGATCACGCTTGACGACCTGATCCCACCCATGCCTTGAATCGCAGAAAGGATTCAGCGAGATGGAGCAACTTCCCGGGAGCATGAAGCCGATATGGCGCATTATGTTTGGCTCGATATGCTATGTCTTGGCCTATGTCATTAGCACGACAGGATCACTCAATCCGCCTCTTTCAACGATATGGTTATGCAGCGGTGTCTCGTTATTCGTATTACTTCGATTACCAGTGAATTGGTGGAAATGGCAGCTGGGCGCAACTGCCGTCACCTGTTTTCTGATCACCTATTTTTTAAGTAGCTTTCCACTGAATTTCACTGTCATCAGTGTCGTAGCCAACACGCTTGAGCCTTGGATTGCTGCTATTTTGATTCGTCATTTTGTGGGGCGACACATCGACATCAGTCAGATTCGTCATGTCACTTTCGTGATGATCGCAATCTGGATCGCCACGTTTTTCACGGCATGTATGGGCGCTTATGCAGTCTTGCAAATCAAGGGGCATGGTGACTTTTGGCTTCCAATGTTTCGCTGGGCATTAAGTGGGGGCTTGGGGGCAACCCTGGTAGTTTGGACGATGCTTGCCTGGACGACACCTGAATGCTGTGGCCCCAGGAGTATCCCTCAAATTATCGAGCGTGTGATTATGCTGGGGTTCATTTTCACATTGACATGGGTGATGTTTCGATATCCATTGGAATCCATTTCGCCTGCCATTCCTAAAATCCACCTGCGGACGCTTCCGATGATTTGGATCATCATCCGATTTGGACCGCGTTCTGTCTCGTTGATGCTGAGTATGAATGTGGTCATCATTATCTACAATGCAGCAATGGGATACGGTCCCTATTCGTCGACGGATATTGATGTGGTTCAACATGAGATCTCTTTGGTTTCCCAACAGTGCATCTCCGTTGCTGCTTCTGTGTTGGTTTGTTCTGTAATCACTGATAATTCGCGTGTCGCAAAAGAGCGCTTGCAAGTCATTGATGATCTGCGTCGTACACGTCAGAGTTTAGAGACACTCATTGAATCCTCCCCCCTGCCAACATTGATGCTCGACTCAGAAAACAACGTCAAAATCTGGAACAAGGCGGCAGAAAAAGTTTTCGGTTGGAAAGCTTCTCAAGTCACCGGCAAGTATATCCCGACCATTCCAACGGATCGTAAAGAGCAACATGAACAGTTTGCATCACACATCCGACAAGGTGGCGTGCTCAATGGTGTATTGATCAAACGATCCTGTATGGATGGTTCACTCATTGATGTGCAGGCGTACGTCGCTCCTTTAATGAATCAAAAATGGGAGTATGAAGGTAGTGTTGTGATTTACCTGGACATGACCGAATCACTTCGTATTGAACGCGAAGCCGGTCAACTGCGCAAGCTTCTTCAAAGCATGATCGACTCCATGCCATCGGTGTTGGCGGGATTGGACATGAATGGTCACGTGACGCATTGGAATCAACAGGCTGAAAATCTCACCGGCATGCGAGCCAAGGATGTGTTGGGGACACATATCGCGGTGGTCTTGCCAATGCTCGAATCACACATTGGTGCGATTCAATCAGCCTTGGAACAAAACAAGGTCGTACAACAGATACGAATTGAAAGTCAAAAGGATGGTCACCCCATCGTGTTGGAGATGACTGCGTATCCACTGGTGGATCAAACCATGCAAGGCGTCGTCGTGCGACTGGACGATGTGACTGAGCAATTGCGTTTGACCGAAACAGTGATACAAAGTGAAAAAATGATGTCCGTCGGCGGACTGGCAGCAGGCATGGCGCACGAGATTAACAATCCACTTGCAGGGATGATGCAGTGTGCCCAGGTGATCGAAAACCGTTTGTCTGCGGATCTGCCTGCCAACCGTCGTGCTGCTGAAGCGGCGGGAGTGACACTTGAGCAAATACACGCTTATGCCCATTCACGTGAGTTACCTGACTTACTACAGGACATCAACCAAACCGGCTCGCGAGCTGCTCGAATTGTTGACAATATGCTTCGGTATGCACGCAAGGATGAGGGACAATTTCGTCGCATTGATTTGAATAGCCTGATGGACAAGACACTTGAGATTGCACGCAGTGATTATGATTTGCGGAAACGATATGACTTTCAGGCGATCAAGATCCAACGTCAATACAGTGAGAACCTTGCTTTGGTTCAATGTCAGGAAACTGAAATTCAACAGGTTGTTTTAAATCTGGTTAAAAATGCAGCAGAAGCGATGTGGATACACCGCGATGAAGTCACTGATCCACATCTAATTTTAAGAACTTATCAAAAAGGGGATGACGTTTACCTTGAAGTCGAGGATAATGGACCGGGTATTGAAAAAGCCGTCTGTCGTCGATTGTTTGAACCTTTTTTCACAACCAAACCGGCAGGCGTGGGGACAGGGCTGGGGCTAGCCGTATCGTCGTATATCGTGTCCAACAACCATGGTGGTCACCTTGAGGTGCGATCCGAGGTTGGTCAAGGCGCGTGTTTTGTGGTCATGCTCCCAATTACGCTGAAAGTGGGCCTCGCATGAACATGGATAACCGACTGATCTTGATAGTAGACGATGACGATGCGGTGAGAAAAAGCCTCGTCCGTTATCTCGAAGACACCGAGTACCAAGTCCTCTCAGCAGCAACATACGAAAAGGCCATCCAAATACTAGGCGACCAGCAACCACATCTTGCAGTTGTAGACATGCGACTGGCAGGCAACAGTGGTGAAAACCTGATCCTCACTGCTCATGCAATGCAACCCAAACTCCGATTCCTGGTGTACACGGGCTCCAACACTTTTGAAGTGACACCTGCAATGAAACAGGTCGGTATTACTCCTGAGGATATCTTGCGTAAACCTGTCGAGTCACTGTCAGTCATCCATAAAGCCATTGACCGTGTCGTTAATGAAATGACTGGTGGTGAAGCATGATTGAAAACACGACTCCGGTCTTACTGGTGATAGAGGATGATCAAACGTTAGCTCGATCAATACGTTCATACTTTGAGGATTACGAATTTTTAGTCCATTGTTCAACTGATGGTACCGAAGGATTAAATCTATATTTCGAACATCATCCCGATGCGGTTATTACCGACCTGCAATTGCCTGGGATGGATGGTATTGAAATCCTCAGTCAAATTCATGCCGCCGCCCCGGACACGCCGGTGATTGTCATGTCCGGCTCAGGTACGATTCAAGACGTCGTCCAAGCGATGCGTCAAGGCGCATGGGACTACCTGATCAAACCCATCAACCAAATATCCTTTTTAAGATACTCAGTTGAAAAAGCCTTGGAACGCGCCCGTTTGATTCGTGAGAACAACGCCTACCGCGAGCATCTTGAAGAGCAAGTCACCAAGCGAACAGTCGAACTAAATGAAGTCAATCGACAGTTGGAAAACAAGAACATTGCCCTGCGTGAAATTCTCAGTGCACTTGAAGATGAAAAAGATGCCGTTGGCAAGAGTGTCAGTAACAATGTCGAGAAAATCGTTTTGCCCTTGATTGCTAATTTGCGTATTCGAATCAGTGATGAAGATCGCAAGCAATTGGACATGCTCGAAAACCAACTGCTGCAAATCACCAGCCCTTACAATGAGTCGATGGGTGAAACCGCCAGTCAGCTTTCGCCGATGGAATTACGAGTCGCTTTGCATATTCGCCAAGGCCTCAGTGCCAAGGAAATCGCTCAGATTGAAAATATCTCCGTCGACACCGTTTCAACGCATCGCCGATCCATTCGCCGCAAGCTGGGCCTGACGAACGCCAAAATCAATCTGATGACCTATCTTGAGACGCATTTGGAAGTCCCTACCAGTAACTGACATCTCTTTTCGGTAAAAAACGGCATTTTTTACAGGTTACAGGACGTTAATATCCTGCGTTTTACAATTATAAATAATTGATTTTAAACATCTTGCGAAACCCATTCGCATATCGGGTATATCCACTACTCGATTTACCCCTGTTATTACCCAATCTTGCGCGTTTGATCATTTCAATAAATCCCGATGATTAGTTTCAGATGATGTGAACAACATCAACTAACAGGCATCAATGACGTGCAGTGCTAGTACAGACTTGAGTGAAAAACGATGTGTTGCCTGATTCGTACAACGGCAGTTTGCAGCAGCCACCGACATGCACTTAGTGAACTGGACCCCCCCGAGTGTGTGTTTCAAGAAGTTCCAGGTGGCTGCTCCAATCTGTCGTCGGACAGGTTTAACGACCTGTTCTGGCAGCCACCAGATGTACTTGATTGCCCCGGCCCCCCCCGCAAAGTACATCTCGATACCCCCATCGGTGGCTGCCAGAACGAGTCGTTGAACTTCGAACATTTTGAAGCTGTTCTGGGCACCTCATCCAGAATCAATCAGTGCTTCAAAGAGGAGTAAGGAACACACCTCATGACACGCAATCACACCCATGCTATCGTAGCCCGCCGCCGTCGCCCACGTCCAACAACCGTGAGTATCAAGTTGGATCAGTTGATGCGTCATGCCCAAAGCAATAATGCACCTTATAAAAAACATGAAGACGACTGGGCCATGGAATGGCTCTACGAAGACTTCACGCTCTGGGCGCAGATTAAACTCGACACACATGCATTGATTCAAATGATGCACGAAAACGAAGTGATCGCTCAATTCAATGCGACATCCAATCGCAGGCAATTGAACATTGACATGACCAACAATCCATTGGCTTATTTGACCAACTTGATCAACAAGCATAATCATCAAAGCCGGAAATAATCTCAGCCAACCAACCCCTTGACGCATTTGCCGTCTTAGTTTTTCATTAGTACCCACCTTTGCCAATTCGTTTGGGCAGAGGTTTTTTTATTACCCATTGCATCAATCACCACCGTCAATCCCAACTGCAATTCCGCGAGAATAACGCAGCAGCGTCGCAGCTTTGCAACGACCATTGCATCTATCATGACATTCGGTCCCGCCAGACCGGAGGTTGGTATGATCTTTCCATTACGCACTGATGCCCCGCTGTATCACTATCCCATTGCAACGGTTTTGCTGATAGCAGTCTGTATCGTGGTTCATGCCTTGCGATGGTTCTTTGCTATTCCCGTGGAAACTTACGCCCTGCCGTTAGGTAATGGTCTAACCCCATTGCAATGGATTACCTGTAATGTCATTCATCTGGACATCACACACCTTGTCGGCAATCTCTGGTTTCTCTGGATCTTCGGCATCGTTGTCGAAGGTAAAGTCGGATTCTGGCGATTTATTCTCATCGTGTTATCAATCGGTGCAGGTGAAGCATGCCTCGAACAACTGCTTTATTTGAATCATCCGGGCACCTTCTCAGCTGGAGCTTCAGTCATCATCTTCGGACTCATGGCTATCGTCCTCGTCTGGGCACCGGACAATCGATTTGAATGTATCTGGATTATCTACCTGGCATATCATGTCGAATTTGAAATCAGCCACTATACCGTCGCGGTGATCTACTTCGGCATAAATCTCCTGGATATCATTTTCTCAGGCTTTACCGTCAGTTCATCATTGCTGCATATGGGCGGCGTCCTCATCGGCTTGCCAATCGCAGTAATCATGCTCTACGTCGGATGGGTCAACTGTGAAGGTTACGACCTGTTCACACGCTATGGGCATCTCCTGAATCTCCCCGAAGCTTATCTTCCGAGCAACTTTGGTGGAGCCGACGAAGATGATGACGAAATGGAAGATGAAACAAAATTCACACTTGGCGAAGAACTGATTTGACCACAAAAAAACCTGCTACGAACAAACGCAGCAGGTTTTGAAAATGTGGTCTAATTTCGGAAGTGTTTTACGGGTTGAGATTGTCCTGCCCGGGCTTCCAGTTGCAAGCGGTCAGTCCGCCGGACTGCAATGCGTCAAGCACGCGCAGCACTTCGTCGACATTGCGACCCACGGGAAGGTCGTTGATGTTGACCCAACGAATCTTGCCATCGGGGTCGATGATAAAGGTACCACGCAGTGACACGCCTTGATCAGCCAGAAGCACGCCGTAGTCCATGCTGATGCGTTTGGTAACGTCAGCGAGCATGGGCTGCTTGAGTCCCTTGAGCATTGGATTGCTGTCGCACCAACCCTTGTGGACATAGTGACTGTCACAGGAACAGGTCACGATTTCGCAGCCGCGTTCCTGGAACTTTTCAATTTCCTGATCAAATGCTGCAATTTCCGTCGGACAGACGAAGGTGAAATCCATCGGGTAAAAATACAGACAAACCCACTTGCCTTTGTAATCTTCCAGGGAAATTTCCTTGAACTGATCGACCTGGGCGAGATATGCCTGAGCTTTAAAATTCGGGGCTTGTGTACCTACTTGAACTGCCATAACAAATGACTCCTAATCGTTGCAGTTTACAAATTCGACTTTGTGACAACACAACACATTCATGCTGTCCCAACCGTGCATCCATGCTGGACGGGCGGGATTGTATGTTAGAACGTTTCTAATGTCTAATCTCTAATGCTTTAACACTTAAAGCTCACATTAAAATCCGTTCACCCGTCACAATCCACATATCTTCCAGCGATTTACACCGTGACACTGCAAATGGCCAAGGGAATTATCAGCATTGCCATTATTCTTGTTCCCAAGAGAAAGCAAACGAAACGAGCAGCTAACCCCGCCGCTGTCCAACATGCATGTTGGAATTTGAAAGGGACCAACTGATTCGATCTCGTTTGAGGTGCAAATCGCACCAACGTGATGCCGACGCAACATCACGAAACCGGCCTTGGAGGGAGAAAAGAATGAAGAGCGCGATCATCGCCTGTCTATTGCTGATTCTGGCTTTGGGACTTGTGGGCTGTCAGTCGTCTACTGCACGTTACTGCCCCACGACTCCGCCGCGTCCCTTGCGGTCCACTGTTTTCAACACAGTTCAACATCAAGCCATCGCCCAAACCAACGGCTATGCGAATATCCCATCAGATCAAACCTGGTACTACAGTCGGCGTGACAACACCCCCTCAGTCGCAGCAGGCTACATCACCGAGCAGTCCTCACAGACCACCACCATCACACGAAATCGCAACAGTTCCCAAAAAGACGATTACAACCAGACGACCTACACGCGTCGTCGCCAAACCGTCACGTGGTGAAACGACTCAGACTTGATTCAATTCAATCAAACCCAAGTCGCCAGATGAACGACCAAAGGGAGCGATTCTGACGGGTTCTCTTATCCCACGCTTTCAAAGAACCGTTTAAACAAATCGACAAACGCATCGCGTTGATCATCATGCACCGCATGCCCTGCATCGGCAACTGTCGCCAGCTTTGCTTTGGGTACGCGCGAAGCCAACGCCTCCATGGATTCACGTGTCAGATACGGATCATTCGCGCCCAGGACAATCAACATCTCACAAGCAATCCGTCGTACCGCTTCACCCGGATACCCCGTTGCCGGATCATCATCAAGCCACATCCCAAGCACATCCTCAGCAAACCGTTCAAAGTCCGGCTCAGGATTCAATGACATATATTCCTCATACGTCTGCGGAAATTCCGCTCGCCAACTTCCGGGGGTGATCTGTTTAAAATCCTCTCGCACCGGGTCGTCATCCGCCACCTGCCAATGCGCCCCAATCGTCAACACACTTTGCACATTGCATCGCCCACCTGCAGCCAATCGCATTGCCACAATCCCCCCATCGCTGTTTCCGACCAGACTCACTTCATCGAGTTGTAACTGTTCTATGACTGCCAGCACATCATCTTCCAGTTGTGCATAGTTGAGTTTGCAATCTCCCATCGTCGACTTGCCATGCCCGCGGGAGTCGATGCCGACAAGTCGCAGATGATTGGGTAGCGAAGGGATGACACTGTTGAACTCACCGATGTGGCCAAACCCGCCGGGCAAGTACAACACCGGATGACCAGTTGGATCGCCCGTCTGTTCGACGTAAATTTGCGTGCCATGAATTGGGATAGAATTGCCGGCCTGATGATCAAAGGGTTTCATATGTCTGCTTATTGGGTCACGAGAAGTTTTTTGAGTACCGACCGCATCCATTCCAGGCGTTTGTCGTTGAGTTGACCGCCGAACTTGATTGTACGGTCTGCTTCAATGCGAATGAGTTTCGCACGTTTGCCATTGGTCTCCACGGATGATCTGCCAATGCTGACCTTATCGACCGATGTGGCATCAAATCGTCGTGTCCAACCCAGCGGCCCGACACTGGTTCGGACACTACCCTGCGGACCATCCAGTATCACTTCCACTTTGCCCCAGAGGTTCAAAAAAATCCCGGCAATCATGCACGAACCAATAAGCACAAATGGTGTCAAAAACAAACACAAAAACAGTGCCATCCCAAGCGGCAGACCTTTGCCATCTTCCATATCAGGAGCCGGAAACCATTCTGGTAATGGCCCTACTAAATTCGACCACAAACCCGCGATCGCAATAACCACAAAGACCGACACAATCCCATTCCAAAATAGTGAAATGAATAACGCGCCAATCGCCCCAGAGATCGACCGCAACGTCGCCTGCACCCGAATCCGCGATCCTTCCTCCCAGACAAAACAACCCGAAGGCGTATCCTGCACCTGCTCCTGAACCTCTTGAAAATCCATCACATCACCAAGCGATGAAAGCTTCCCACACCCCAGACAATGCGCAACAGCCTTGGACACATTAATCTGCTCCTTAGGCAAAACCGCACGACAGGATGGACACTTGTATTGATGCATGCGTTGAATGATAAACCATTGAGATGACTGTGTGAACAAACAAGTCAAACAACCTTAATACAACCAATCAATAACAAATTGGTAACACTCATTAAGCAACATAGGGCATGACCGCTTTGAGTCGATCCGCCATCTCACGTTGGGCAATACGCAGATCATGGCTGGTTTGCAAATCCATCCAATAGGTTGCTGATGTCCCAAGAAACTTGCCCAACAACAACGATGTCTCAGCGGTGATGCGACGTTTTCCTTTGATAATTTCAGAAATATGAATAGGCTGAAGCCCCGTCTGCTTAGCTACGCGATAAGCAGTCAAGCTCAACGGCTCCATAAACTCATGTTTGAGAATATCACCTGGTGTTGATGGATTGCGTTTTCTGGTCATGTTATGTTCCTTACTTTCTCCGCTTACTCTCATCGTGATAATCCACGATCTGGACATCCCATGCCTCACCATCGATCCATGTGAAACAGACACGCCACTGAATATTTATCCGAATCGAATGTTGCCCAAGACGCTTGCCTTTAAGGGCTTCAAGATGGTTACTCGGTGGCACACGCAAATCGTCAAGCGACTTTGCACTGTCAATCATGGTCAATTTTCGGTCTTCAACCTTCAGTAGATTGCGAGCAATGCGTTTGGGGGACTCCCCATCCCATACTCGTTGGGTATCCGCATCTTTAAAAGACCGAATGGACATGCCTGATATTATCCTTTTACGATAATATCGTCAATAGATATTATCAATTCTCATTAACACCGTATCACGCCAAAGCAGCCGAAAAATAAGGTTCTCTTTGATCGAAGCACCTCATACGGTTACATCAAATTAATCTTCGTCATCACACCACATTTTTTCACCATCCGAATCAAGGTAATCCGGGTCAGTTGGAAAGATATCAAAACCAAATCCCTTGCCATCACAATTTGGGATCGGGCAACACCAGAAGCCTATGGCTTTGCCATCAGCATCCGTCTCCACTCGCCATTGAATCAAGTAACTTTCATATTCCTGATTGCAGTGAATGCAATGAACCTCAGTGGGAATGTCTGGTGGGCGAAACGGATCAGATTGAGAATCTAATGGATCAAAAGAACCGCCATCAGTTCCCATTTCGTCGCCAAAAGGAATATCGTCAAATGAACCGGCAGATGTCATGCAATAATCATGGCATGACAGACGATCATGTGCAATGTTTTTGAACAGGAAATGTGAATATTGGTGGGTATCCCTTTGCTCCACACACTCTACCTGGAACTTCATTCAAGCGTCTTGCGATTGTCATATTGCTGGGCCATGGGCATGCGGCGTCCCACGCCAAACGCCCGACTGGTGATTTTGATTCCGGGGGCTGCCTGCTTGCGTTTATATTCGTTGCGGTCGATGAGTTGGACGAACCTCAACACCATGTCACGTTCAAAGCCGGTCTGCTCGATGATCTGGTCGGCAGACTGTTCGCGTTCAACATATCGCTCGACAATCTGATCCAAAATCTCATACTCCGGCAGCGAATCCTGATCGCATTGGTCGGGTCGCAACTCCGCACTGGGCGGTTTGGTGATGGAGTTTTCGGGAATCACAGCACAGTTATATGCCTTGCGCAAAGGACTGTTCTCAGAATTGTTGATCCATTTGGACAAGGCCCAGACGGTAGTCTTGGGGACGTCACTTAGAACTGCCATCCCGCCGCACATGTCTCCGTAGAGAGTGCAGTAGCCGACCGCCAGTTCGGACTTGTTGCCGGTGGTGACCAGCAGTGAACCGAACTTGTTGGAGAAGGCCATCAGGATCACGCCACGGATGCGGGCCTGGATATTTTCCTCGGTGACGTCAGGTTCGCGACCTTCAAAATGCGGGCCGAGTAATGTCTCCAAAGTTTGATGCGGGTCAGCAATGGGGACGGTATGGAACTTGATCCCCAAGCGATTGGCCAAGTCCTCTGCATCACTGACCGAGCCGTCGGAACTGTAACGTGATGGCATGGTCACGCCGCGGACATTTTCCTTGCCCAATGCAGAGACCGCAATCGCACAGGTTAACGCTGAGTCGATCCCGCCACTGAGTCCCAGAACGATGGACTTAAAACCACACTTGCGACAGTAGTCACGCAGCCCCAATACCAATGCGTAGTAAGCGGACTCTCTGGAATTCATAGGGATGACTTCCACGGGTGTCGCGACCTCGGTATCCACAACCGGCAAGTCGGATTCGAATGCAGCACTGTGGCCGATGACATTACCCAACTTGTCGACCGCGCAGCTATTGCCATCGAAGACCAGTTCGTCGTTGCCCCCCACCTGATTGCAATAGAAGACCGGCACGTTAAAGCGTCGGGCGGTGTTCTGCAGAAGCTGGATACGTTTGTCATGCTTATCCATCACAAACGGTGATGCAGAGCAATTGACAATGATCTGCGCGCCTTTGTTGACCAGGTCTTTAACCGGGTCCTGGTGATAAAGCTGACGGTCAATGACAGCAGGATCAGTCCAGAGGTCTTCGCAGATGGTCACGCCGATCTTGACACCTTTGTACAAGGCGACTTGATTGTGTTGATCATGCGCGCGGTAACCGGGCTCGAAATAGCGACGTTCATCAAAGACGTCATAAGTCGGCAGCAGGTTCTTGACATAACGGTGTTGGAGCTTGCCATCAAAGCAGAGTGCTGCTGCATTGAAGAGTGCAAGTCCACGATCAGTCTCCGACGGGCAGGGATAACCGACGATAGCAGCGATGCCCGTGCAGGCTTCTGCGATGCGTTCCACTGCCTGTTGACACATCCGAATCGCAGCAGGCTTCATGAGCAGGTCACGCGGTGGGTATCCGATGAGTGCCAACTCCGGGAAGACGACGAGGTCTGCTTTATCCGCGCGTGCCTTGTCGATGCTATCAAGGATCAGATGCATATTGCCGGAGATATCCCCGACGGTTGGGTTGATTTGTGCCAGGGCAATCCGCATGGCTGGTTCACTCCGTGAAAAATTCGAACTTCGAATATTCCCAATCATACTGTGATTCATTTTTTACCGCAGAGACGCAGAGGACTCAGAGGTAAGAGAGAAAGAATCATTTTGTGATGAAGCCCAAGTCTAAACGCAGTGAAGACTGGGATGGGTGCGATTATCGGTTGACAAAAATATCCCACACTTCGCACGAAAGTGCTCAGCACTGTGCTTGAGAATGATAAACATCAATCATCTAAAACTCTCTTAGCTCTGAGACCTCTGCGTCTCTGCGGTTAAAAATGCATTTCAAAATAACGGTTCGTCATCTGTTTTAAAAACAACACCGACGGATGCCGGTGTTGTGATGGGTACAAAATTGGATTGTCTCAAACCGACTGCATTTTTATTTGAATGCTTCGGGACTTGTGGGACGTGGGACAGGCAGTGTCGGTGCGGAGGTCCCAGCGGACGCAGCAGGCGTGGTACTCATTACCGGCACATCGGAGGAGACGGTGTTTTCGACACGTTGATAGTTCAACGGGACGATGTAGATTTCCACACGACGGTTTGCAGCATTGCCACGACGTGGTGCGTTGGGGACGACGGGGCGATACTCGCCGTTGCCTGCAACCTGCAAACGGACATTATCGACGCCTGCTGCTGAGAGTACATCCTTGACTGCGATAGCCCGATGCACGGACAGGTGCCAGTTGGTGGGATGTGCTGCCTTGGTGGAAGGCTTGCCGATACGGACATTGTCGGTGTGACCGACGATGCGAAGCTCATACTTTTGTGCTGTGGGTTGTTTCATGATCCCTGCCAGTTGAGCAAGTCCGGTCTTTGCACCTGCGGAGATAGTCGTTGAACCGGATGCAAAAGTCAGGTCACTGGAGAACTTGATCATGCCAAGCTTCTTGTCGTACTGCATCATCGCACCGTTGGACTGAGCGAGTTGTTGCAGGTCGTTATCCATTTCCACGGGGAGGATGGTGGTCTGACTTGCTGCAATCAAAGCTTGTTGTGCTTCAGCCAAAGCCTGATTCAGACGGACACGCTCGGACTTGAGCGATTGGAGCTGAGCGAGCAGGTTGGGGTCCTGGACGACTTGTGGAGGCTGTGGTTGAGGTACAGGCTGTGAGGACATGGCGACGACGCGTTTGTTGCACTCTTCAAGCTGAGCCTTGAGGTCAATGACCTGCTCCTGGCTACGACGGTAAAGGGTCTGCAGATCATCTGCCTGTTTCTGTGAAACACAGCCAACGCTGCCAATCATCATGCCAGCTACCAGGGTCCACGCCAACGTTTTGGTATAGGTCACGGTCGTACCTTTCAAGAGTTCGTATCGGATGAGTATTCGTAATATACAATTACCAGTCATAACAACTTACCTTTTACAGCAGGAATATCAACTGCCAGAGGCTGATCCTGAAAAGTTGTTTTTGATGTATTACCATGAACCACAAGATGCTAGGGTAAAACACCGTCAAATCGAAAGCGACAATATGACACCACAACACGTCGGATACATCGGGATGGGCATCATGGGTAGTGCCATGGCCACGAATCTGCTCAAGGCTGGGCATCAGGTTTCGGTTTGGAATCGGACTGCCAGTAAATGCGATTCGCTGGCTCAAGTGGGTGCAACCATTTGCGATAGTCCAGCGCAAATGGCAGATAGTGACGTGAGCGTGATCTTCATCAATGTGACCGACTCGCCGGATGTCCAGTCCGTTCTCTTTGGAGATAAGGGTATTGCGACCACCGCCAAAGCCGGACTCATCACGGTGGATCACTCGACGATCAGTCCCATAGCCACACGCGACTTTGCCAAGCGGCTTGCTGACATTGGCGTGACACATTTAGATGCCCCGGTGTCCGGCGGAGACGTCGGCGCCCAAGCAGGCACTTTGAGCATCATGGTCGGAGGCCCCCGAAAGACGTTTGATGCGGTATTGCCATTACTAGAGGTGATGGGCAAAAACATCACGCATGTCGGCGACAGTGGCGCGGGGCAGACCTGTAAAGCGTGCAATCAAATTGCGGTGTCGATCAATCTCATCGGGGTCTGCGAAGCGATAGCCATGGCCAAAGCCAACGGACTTGCCCCTGTGAAGATGCTTGAAGTGGTCAGTGCTGGAGCAGGCGGGAGTTGGCAGATATCCAATCTCGGCCCGCAAATTCTCGATGGCAATCATGCACCGGGCTTCATGATCGATTACCTGCTTAAAGATTTGAACATCATCCAGGAAGCTGCCCGGGCGCAGAAGTTGCCCTTAACCACGCTAGCCCATGCGGAACATCTCTTCCGCAGCGCCTCGGTAAATGGCTTGGGTGACAAGGGAACACAAGCAGTACATACCGTCATTGATCAGTTGGCGAAGATTAAGTGACACCTTCATTCATGGGGATAAATTAAGGGCAAGAATCATCCTTCTCGAGTAATCAGTCTTAAGGTCTTTTAACACGAAGGCACGAAGATCACGAAGGACACGAAGTTTAAGACAGTTTTGAACCACAGATGATATAGACGAAAGCAAATCAAAAATGCTTGTCTATAATCTGCCTGAATTTGCGAAGTGCTCTTGTCATAAAAATTCCCATTCAATGCCTTTCTTCGTGACCTTCGTGCCCTTCGTGCCTTTGTGTTAAAAACAAATCCTCCGGATTCCAACGAACCAAAATTGACGTCCTAGCCTCAGGAACACAACAAAGCGTCAGTAGACCTTTGCAAAAGTGTCGCAATCTGCGTACATTACCCCACTATGCGCGAGAATCTATCTAACTTCCTGGACAACCTCAAGGCGCGGATCTTAACCATCCGTGACTCTCTTTAACTACGATAAGAGACAGGCCAAAAGAGAAGAGCTTGAGAAAAAGCTCAATGCGCCGGACTTCTGGGATGACCAGACTGTTGCCAATAAAGTCTTAGCGGAACTCAAGAGCATCAAAGTCATCGTCGAACCCGTCGACGAAGCCATGACTGAAGTCGAAGAAGCCCTGCTGATGCTGGAAATGGCACAGGAGGCTGACGACGAAGAAACACTTCAGGAAGTCGATGACCAGGCCACCACGCTGGAAAAGACCATTGAGAAACTCGATCTCATGGCACTGCTGTCCAACAAGTATGACGGACGCAACTGCTATCTGACGATCTACTCCCGCGAAGGTGGGACCGAGGCTCAGGACTGGACCGAGATGCTCATGCGCATGTACCTGTACTACTGTGAAAAAATGGGTTGGGACATCACAGAGATGGACCGAACCTACGGCGAAGAAGCAGGTCTCAAGGACGTGACGCTGTACATCAAAGGCCCCTTTGCCTACGGCTATCTCTCGGCGGAACGTGGCACCCATCGACTGGCTCGTGTGTCACCCTTTAATGCTCAGGGCAAACGTCAAACCAGCTTTGCAGCAGTCGACGTCATTCCTGAATTCGAAGACACCGGCGAATTTGAGATTGATGAAAAAGACCTGGAAATCACCTGCTTTGCACGAAGCTCAGGCCCCGGTGGTCAGAACGTCAACAAAGTCGCCTCCGCGGTGCGCATGATTCACCTGCCCACCGGCATGGCAGTCGTCTGCTCCAATGAACGAAGCCAGGAACAAAACCGTCGCCAGGCGATGTCCATCCTCAAAGGCAAGCTCGAACTCATGGAACAGGAAAAACGCGATGCCGAACAACTCGCTGAATCCGGCGGCAAGCTGGACATGGGTTGGGGCACGCAAATCCGAAGCTATGTCTTCTACGACAACCGCGTCAAGGATCACCGAACCAACTTTGAAATGGGTAACCCGCAACGCGTGATGGATGGTGAAATTCACGGGTTCGTGGAATCCGAACTCCGCCGTCGCGCCAAGGCACGCTAAGCTCCTCTGCCAAACAGTTCACTGTCGATGTTACGTTCAAGCCGGAGACTCAAATGTCACGGACTTGGATATCACATGGCTGTTGAATGGTTGTCAACCAAAGTTAGAAATAATTTTCAGTTAATCCAACATCAAACCGCTAGAATTTGTTAGGCTATTGTCTTGTATCCATCAAGATGTGGTTGCTTGCTACAACTTGCTGTTATTGCATCACAGGCTTACCCACGACCAACATCACAAGGGAACTCACGTGCCAATCAAGTATCTCGGTCTGACAGTCATATTGGCGTTGTCCTCGACGCTGTTCGTAACGCAGGTTCACGCACAGGAGCCACCACAAGGTCCACCTCCAGCAAGAGTCCGTGTGGGTGTCATTGAACAACAGGAAATGAATACCCGTTGGGACGTGATCGGCCGACTCGTTGAGCGTAAGCGTTCAATCATTCCAGCTGAACAAGCAGGTCGCATCACAGAGATGGATGTGGAGGACGGGGACACCGTTTCGGCCAACCGAACCATCCTTGCGCAGATTGATGATGTCTGGGCCAAGCTCAATGTCGATGCCGCCCAAGCCGAATTGGAGCAGGCCATAGCGTCCAAACGTGAAGCGGTGTCACAACTGCAACAGGAAAAACGCGACCTTTCGTTTTACGAAGACCTGGCGACCAAAAACTCAGCCAAGCCCAAGGAAGTCGACGACGCTCGCACTGCTGTGGACATAGCTGAAGCTCGACTCACAAGTGCTTCAGCGAATCTGCAACAGAAAAAAGTCGCACTCGAACGCGCCAAGGAACAGTTGGCTCGTCTTGTCGTCAAAGCTCCCTTTGATGGCATCGTCGTTCGCAAGCACACCGAGCTTGGCCAATGGGTCAACCAAGGTGATCCCGTTGCAGAGATCATCACCATCGGCCAGATTGAAGCTCATGTGGATGTTCCCGAAACACTGGTCAATAATCTGATGCCCAACAATCAGGCCAGCCTTAAAATTGACGCACTGAATCTCGAAACCCAAGGCAAGATCATTGCCATCATCCCAGACGGTTCATCAGCGGCGCGGACCTTCCCGGTTCACATTCTCCTGGACAATCCCCAAGGCAAGCTCAAGGTCGGCATGAGTGTCACGGCACACATTCCCACCAGTGATGTCAAACCCTACCTCACCGTCCCTCGCAATGCGATCCTCACCACTAGTCTGGGATCAGCCATCTGGGTGAACATGGACGGTAAAGCCATGCGGATTGATGTGACCATCCTCTTTGGCACCAAAGATCGCTACGTCGTCCATCCGAGCATGCCTTTGAAACCCGGAATGCAGGTCGTCATCGAAGGTGCCGAACGCCTTTTCCCAACACAACCCTTGGAAGTGATTCAATAGAAATCAGGGAGTCGTGATTAGGCAATAGGAAGTATCGATCAGACCGATTTTTCTTATCCAAATACCTAATCACTAATTCCTAATCTCTAATCCCTGGAAAAACTCATGGACTATATTCGTTTCGCCATTACCAACCCCGTCAAGGTCACCGTTGCTGTGATCCTGCTGATTCTCTTTGGCATCATCTCGCTGATCCAAATCCCGGTGCAGTTGGTGCCCAATGTCGATCAGCCGATGATCTCCGTGGAGACCAATTGGACAGGACGCAGCCCCGAAGAGATCGAACGCGAGATCATCGAAGAGCAGGAAGACAAGCTCAAGTCCGTTGCCAACCTTCGGAAGATGACCTCGACCTGTTCACTGGGACGCGGTGAGATCAAGCTCGAGTTCTACGTCGGCACCGACAAGGATGATGCCTTCAAGGAAGTCTCCGACAAACTCCGAGAAGTCCCCAGCTATCCCGAAGGAACTGACGAGCCGGTCATCAACACCGGCGAGAATGATCCATCGCGTGCCATCACATGGATGATTCTTGATGCCAAAGATCCGGACTTTGATGTGCAGTCGTTTTTTCACATTGCAGATGACCGCGTCAAACCCTACCTCGAACGCGTCGAAGGCTTGTCACAGATCAACGTCTTCGGCGGACGGGATCGTGAAGTACATATCCAGATCGACCCTAAAAAACTGGCTCTGCGTGGCATCACTTTTACCCAACTGCGTGATGCGCTGCGTGCTGAAAACGTCAATGCTTCTGCAGGCGATCTGGTCGATGGCCGATTGGATGTGCGTATCCGTACGGTCGGTCAATATGACAGTGTCGATGAACTGCACAACACCGTCATCGCTCAGACAAGTGGCGGCCCGGTGCGTGTCAAGGACATCGGTCATGCGATTGTGACCATGGAAAAACGCCGGAGTTTCGTGCGCTGTAACGGCAAGTCCGCCATGGCGATCAACGGTATCCGAGAAACCGGCGCCAACGTCATCTCCGTGATGGAACAATTGCGTCAGCGTGTCGATGAAGTCAACGAAACCGTCCTTAAAAATTACGAGAATGACAAATACGGCCTGCGGATTCGCATGGTGTATGACGAGACGATTTACATCAACTCTGCCATTGATCTGGTGCAGAAAAACCTGGTCTTCGGCGGTATTCTCGCAGGTTGGATTTTAGTTACGTTCCTGCGAACCATCCGCCCGACGATGATTATTCTTTTAGCCATTCCTGTCTCCGTGGTGGGGACTTTTGTGGTGATGACAGGCTTTGGTCGGAACCTGAATGTCATTTCGCTTGCGGGTCTTGCCTTTGCAGTGGGGATGGTGGTGGATAACGCCATCGTGGTGTTGGAAAACATCGACCGTCACATCGCCCTGGGACAACCGCCCTACAAAGCAGCCTACACCGGTACCAAGGAAGTCTGGGGCGCTATCATTGCTTCGACACTCACCACCCTTGCGGTGTTCATTCCCGTCCTCACGGTACAGGAAGAAGCCGGCCAACTCTTTAAGGATATCGCGCTGGCCATCTGTGCGGCGGTGTCTTTGTCTCTGATTGTCTCAATCACCGTCATCCCATCGGCCTCAGCACGTTGGATGCGTGACAAGAAAAAACGTGAACAAGGCAGTCACCTTAAACATGTCTTTCAGGATATGTTTGGACTGGTACATTTGGCATCCTACTTCGTCAATCGCTTTTCTGACTTCATGCAGGCACTGATGAAACCGGGCATGATCACCTGGATCATCCGTGGTGGTATCGTTGGGTTTTTCACTATAGGTGCTTTAATCGCCTCTGATCTACTCATGCCTCCAGCATCCTATCTACCCAGCGGTAACAAAAACCTTGTCTTCGGCGTGATGCTCACACCACCAGCCTACAACGTCGAACAAAACTCCTTCATCGGCGAACGTATCGAAGCAGGTGTCCGCCCTTACTGGGAAGCAGCCAACACAGAGGAAGCAACCCAGATCGGCCCGGTCTTCGACATGGCGACCCAAGCCCCCTACCCACTGGTTCCAGCAATTGACAAATACTTTTACGTCTCATGGGGTGGCAGTATTTTCATGGGCTGCTCCAGTAAAGATGAACAATTCGTCAGACCCCTGGGCATGGTTCTGACCCAAGGCATGGGAGGTATCCCCGGTTCATTCGGCTTTGCGATGCAGGCCTCCATTTTCGGGCAGGGCATCGGTGGCACCAACGCGATTAGCCTCGAAATCTCCTCCAACGATCTGGCTCAACTACGACAACATGCACAGACCCTTTACATGCAGCTGATCATGGATCCGAGCTTTGGGCCCAACAACGTCCGACCGACCCCAATGAACTTCAGCCTCATGGGCCCCGAAGTCCGCATCAAACCCGACTACGTCAAAGCAAGTGAACTGGGCATCACCATGTCCAATTTGGCAACAGGTGTCCAAACCATGGTCGATGGTGCCTATGTGGGGGACTTTCGTTTGGCTGACGAGTCAGTGGACCTGTTGATCGTGCGCGACCCCAACATCCCGTTGACACCTGAAACCGTATCCAATATCCCGCTGGCAATCAGGGATCAAGCTGGACGCAATAGTGTCATCCCACTCTCAGCAGTGACCCACATTTTGCCTGCCGATGCCCCACAGGAAATTTTGCGCATCGAAGAATTACGATCCGTGAGTTTTGAAATTACACCTGCCCCGACAGTCCCATTGGAAACGGCATACGCCATCATTGAAGAGATGGTCAACAATTCCAAGGCTGCTGGCACCATCCCACAGGATCTGGAAGTCAACCTTGCAGGCACCGCAGACAAACTCGTCGAAGTCCGCGAAACCATGCTCGGTAAGTGGACAGGCTTTAACAAAGAATCATTCATGAGTATCGGGTTCTCACGCATGGCCATCGCTTTGCTGATCACCTACCTGCTCATGGCTGCGTTGTTTGAAAGCTTTATCTATCCATTCGTCATCATGTTCAGTGTCCCCATGGCAGCAGTCGGCGGTCTGGCGGGTATCCGCCTGGTACATACCATCGACCCATTCCAACAACTCGACATGCTGGCGATGCTTGGCTTTGTCATTCTCATCGGTGTGGTGGTCAATAATGCCATCCTGCTGGTACATCAGTCGCTGAACTTCATGCGCGGTGATGCCGATGCCGCAGAAGGTGAACATGAACCCATGCCCCCCGCCAAGGCGATTGCTCACTCTGTCCGCACACGTATGCGACCGATCATGATGACCACCCTCACCAGTGTCTGTGGCATGTTGCCTTTGGTGCTGATGCCCGGTTCAGGTAGCGAACTTTACAAGGGACTGGGCAGCGTCGTCGTCGGCGGTTTGCTGGTTGCCACACTCTTCACCCTCATCGTCGTCCCCCTGCTCTTTAGCATGGTCATCGACGTGCGTGTGCTGCTCACCGGCCGAGCCATGAGCCTCAAGGAAGACCCCACCGCCAAGGTGTAAAATGATTGGCCAAGGCATTTTTAACGCTGAGGTCACAGAGGTAATACCCATCCTGTTAAGACCTCGTGCTTGCTTAAGCACCGCATGTCAATGCGGTGCAGGTGGGAATGTTAATCAATGTACTTGCACCGGATTGACATCCGGTGCTCAAAGAACTTCAACACATAAGTTGTAAGTGGGATTGGTATAAGAACGTGTTGATCCAATTTTATTGTTGTGACATTCAAGCCCAATGCAGTTGATATCCCAGTCTTCGCATAGCCTCAGACTTGGGCTTAAGAACTCATTGAATTTCTCTCTTGCCTCTGAGACCTCTGCGCCTCAGCGGTAAAAGATGCCTTAAAAAAACGTATCAAATCTCAGCGAGCACATTTTCGACGAGTTTAATCAACCGATCGACATGAACCTTCATCGACAACGACTCTGCCAAGCCGACTGATGCTTCACTGCAAGCTTTGCGAGTCTCTGCATCAACGAGTTGAATCATCGCCTCGGCCAAAGCGTTCGTGTCCGACGGATTCTGAATCACGCGGCCACGGGATGAACCGTCCTCGGAGACGATCATGTCGCTGGCACCGTTGTAGCTGGTGCTGATTGCAGGGATACCCATCATCAAGGCTTCAATGACAACTTTGCTTGATGGATCATAAAATGTCGGATGCACCAGGACATCGCCCGCAGCATAGAGCTTAACCATCTCATTGGTCGGCCCGACGAATCGAACCTTGTCACGAATCCCAAGACTATCTGCTTGATCGACGTATTGCTTTTTGTACTTGCCAGCGAGCATCAAGACTACCGGCATCTCCGCAGCAACGAGTCGGGCAAAGGCGATCATCAGCGGCGTCAAACCCTTGAGCATCGGATTCATCGCAGCAAAGACAAACACAGTTTGATCCTCAGCAATGCGATAGCCCTCGCGCACCTGTGTCCGCCATGTTTGACGTTCATCAACGGTAAAGTCCGGCAAAGTCGCAGCGTTGGGGATGACCGTCACGCGGTCAGCGTCAAAGGCATAATGCTCGGAGAGTTGCCTTGCCACGTAGCTGCTGTTGGCTGCAATGTGTCGCACCATCGGGTTGGCGAGGGTCTGTCGTTCGAGTTTTAAAAGCGTTCGTTTTTTGGGAGACAGCAGGTTGAAGACTTGCTTGATTTTTCGACTTGATGTCGGGTAAATCGCAAGGTTCCGCTGCATGGTTTCAATGGCGGTACCACTGCGTGGTTGGAGAATCGTGCCGGGAACCGCGGTAGTCATGGAGATGCTGGCATCAAATCCGCCATCCATCAATTGCGTTTGAACCCAATTGGAAAAACGTGTCAGACGACCGGCGGTGAGCTTGCCACTTTTGGGCATCAGGGCAATTTGAATCGCCCCATCAACATCAATCGGACACTGGGCGCAAAGCACGGTGACCTGATTGCCCCGACTGGCAAGTTCCTGGGCGATTTGTCGGGTGGAACGTTCCGCACCTCCGCCAGAAGGGTCATATTTTTCAATCACCAAAGCCAGCTTCATGCCGAAGCCTCTTGTTGGGGGTTGGCCTCCAAAAGCTCATTGACTTGCTCGAAGACCATCTCCGGGGTGACCTGCGTCATGCAACGATGATCCAACGGGCAGGTTCGTTTCTGACAGGGACCGCAGAAGACATCCACGCGGACGATGCGTTCATGTTCAAAATCAATCTCCGTCCAACGCGGGTCGGTCGGCCCAAAGACGGTCACCACAGGCACACCAAACGCAGCAGCGATATGACGCGGGCCGGTGTCGTTACTGACCATCAAGTCCGCCTGCTTGACGATGCTTTTGAGGAGTTTGAGATCCATCCCCATTGAAGAAAGATCAATCATGGGAACATCGGTTGACTTGATCACTTCGTCGAGAATTTTACGTTCACGCGGCGCGCCGGTGATGGCAATGGTTGCGCCCAATTTCTCGACGCACATTTTAGCGACCGCAGCAAAACGATCGGGGAACCACATCTTGGCTTCCCCATAACGCGCGCCGGGATTGAGCATCACCAACGGCTTGCCATCATCAGGTGTCCAGCCACCCTTTTTGAGCATGTCCAAAGCCTTGGCATCATCGTCGGCATGGGTGAAGAGTTCCATGCGATGTTCAGGCTGTTGGGCGCCAAGGTATCGGGCGATCCCCAAGTAATAATCCAAGGTTGAAACGGGAATGAACTTGCCATTCTCACGGCGTACCATCAGCCGGTCGGTAAGCAGGAAGCCTCGCCCATCACGATCATAACCCACACGTCTTGGGATCAAAGCCATCCGTGCGAGCAATGCGGTGCGGAAGCTATTGGGTAGCAGGATCGCGGTGTCAAAATTCTGCTTGGACAGGTATCGGGCGATCTTCACCGGGCCGCTGCCTTTGGGTTCATCGGAACTTGCCGGGCGTTTGCGGATGGGGATGATCTGATCGAGATACGGGCAGTCCTCAATGACGGACATGGAGCCTTCTTTGACCAGTGCTGCAATATGAGCATTGGGATACAACTGGCGAAAAGACCGTAATGCCGGGATAGCCATCACGCAGTCACCGACCCATGTGGGCATGATGACCAGTAACTTTTCAGATTGGCGATATTGCTTTAGGTTGGACATGATTCTAGGGACTGGCGACTAGCCACTAGCCACTAGGGGAAAGACATTCAAGTCACCGGCAGGGTCAATGCCTCTTCCCTAGTCCCTAGTCGCTAGTCCCTAGTCCCTTCCTTATCTTCTATCAAACATCAACATGGCGATGGTGGCCAACTGCGTGAACAATGCCACCCCCATCATGTACATAAAAGTCTCAAAGCCTCGTGAGTCGGCAGCATCACTACCAGCCCCGAGCCATAACGATGTAAACATGCACACGATGGCGATCATCTGCAACATGGCAGCGAACATCCGCAGCCAGGAGAATTCACCTTTGTGAGAATGTTGGTTCTTTAATTCCTGATGAATCAACCGCAACAATCGCGTAGCACCACCATCAAACCGCAACGTCTCAGCATTATCTGCATCACCGTTGACTGATTCAGAGTCCGGTGAAACGGAGTTAGCCGACTCAGTCAACAAAACCGCAGGCTCATCCAATTCTGACTCATCCGCAGGCAGCGTGGGTTTAGGCTGCGGTTGGGCAGGCACTTGATCTACAGGTTTTTCAACTGGCGCTTCAACGGGCTTTTGAACCGGCTTGGCATCCACTTTGGGTTGAGGCTTGGGCTGAGGTGTTGGTTGCGTTACAGGCGTCACATCAGGCTTTGGCGATTCGACAGGCTGCGTTTTAGCTTGTGGTTTGGCCTGTGTTTTTTCTTTTGACTCAGTCGTTTGAGGCTTAGGTTGATGATGATCCGACTCGGTTCCCGGTTCAACACTTACCTGTTCGGATGCTGGTGCATTCCATGGGCGAAATGGCTTGGAAGTGGGTCGCTTGGCGGACTGAGAATCGTTTTTACCATCGTTGGCAACTTGAACATTCTTGTTAATCTTCTCACCAGCCGGTTCCCAATCTGCGGGGATGTGGTCAGGCCGACGCTGTTGGGCGATGACACGTGTGGCTTCAATCACACTGGCAGCGACAAAGTCCGGGCGAACCTGTTCATCGCCTGCACCGTGTTCCTTGGCTTTTAGCGGTGGGAGTGTCTGGGCGTCGGGCTTGATGAGAATGGTGCGGACACCAGCAGCAGCGCCAGCTTCAATATCACGCAGGGCATCGCCGATCATCCAGCTTTGTTCCATGTCGATATGCAGATCCTTGGCAGCCTGAAGGAGCATGCCCGGCTGTGGTTTTCGCCATGGGTGTTCGCGGGTGTATTTTTCGACTGTGCCCAACGGGTGATAGGGACAGAAATAAAACCGGTCGATTTTCGCGCCAGCATTGTCGTGTACAAGTTGGGTGATTTTTTCGTGGACTTTGTCGACATCTTCGACACCGTACTTGCCACGGGCGACACCACCTTGATTGGTGACGATGACGATGAGATAGCCTAACCCACGCAGGGATGCGATAGCTGATGCCGCCCCCTGAATGAGCCGGACTTCTTTGGGGTCCCCAAGGTCACCATCGTTGTGAATGATGGTGTTATCGCGATCCAGAAATACGGCTGCGTTCATGGGGGTAGGATATCACGGTTTAAGAGGGATATCGAATTTCGGATTTCGAATTTTGGATTTGCTGGCACAATGCGTTTTAACTGGTCAATTGCGGACCACACATCAGGGAATCTTCATGCTTATATGCCCTATCGGATGCGACGTGATCCATTCGATCTAACACATTCAATCAGGTATTAGCAAAACGGCAATAGCGTGTTGATTGTACTGGCATCCGTCCCCCGGCCGTATCAGTCAGTGTCAGTGCTCAGGGTGAACACATGTAGACGTTTGTGCCTTAGCGAGCCGTCGCGTGTCGCGACGCAATCCGTAACTGGAGTAAGTTTTAGTATCAAATATGTTGTTTGTGTCCTGAATTTGAGCTTTGCTCAATCCCGGCTCGACACGAGCCGGCTCGCTAAGGCAAAAAAATGAACATGTGTTTGCTCTGGTCAGTGCTGATGCCCACACGCCCCGCCGCCACAGCATCCCCCGCCGGTCATGGGTCCGACCGGACAGCAGTCGGGCACCGTGGAACTCCCACCGCTTGCGGAGAAGACGCTTTGGACGCGCGAGGTGTCCTTGGACTGACATTCCCCGCAAACCACCGGTTCATCGGCAGCGGACATGGTTCGGAGTTCTTCAGTCAAATGGCCACAATCATGGCAACGATACTCATACACTGGCATAGGAACCTCAAATCAATTTGTTAATTTTGAATTTTGGATTTCGAATTTTTGTCAACGCGCCTCTTAGCAGACTTTGCCGTGGCTGTGATAATAGCAAGTAACTCACGACATTCACTTATTAAGGGTTGCAATCGGTCTGCGTTAACAAGTTCGGACTCGATCAATAATTCTAACCAATAGAGTGTTTCGTCAGTTTCTCTTTCGACAATTTGAATGATCGATACAAAATGTTTTCTGGAAGATGCACGCAACGCCTCTCTGTAATTAGCCCCAATGGATGTCCCCGATTTGAGCAGTTGATTCCCCAACACATTACCCACGTGTCCCTTAGGCAACGCCTAGGTCAATTTGATAATGCGCAGAGCAAATGCTTTTGTACGCTTTAGCATAATTTCTCGAGATATTCCGCTCTTTTGGTCTTGCATTTATCCGTCCCAAATTCGAAATCCGAAATTCGAAATCTGTTGTACGACATTAGCTTGTGTCTGAATAGAAACATGGTATTCTATCCGTTTGTCGCTTGACGCGGCAAGGTCTCGCCGATACCTTCTATGCCCTTAGTTTGAACAAGGCCCGGCATATTGATTGTCAGGTAGCGGTTCAATTTTTGTGTAACACTGTAATGACAGGTGGTTAGATATGCTTCCAGTTCAACGCAAATCGCGTAGCCAATCCAAGATGGGCCGTGCCCACAAGGGTGCCAAGGCCACAGCTTCGGTTCGTTGCCCCAATTGCGGGTCAGCTAAATTGCCCCACGCAGCTTGTGCTGACTGTGGTTATGTTCGTCCCGGGCTTCGCCTTAATCAGTCCAAGGAAGACTAATTCCAGTGCGTATTGCTATTGACGTCATGGGTGGGGACAACGCCCCGGATGCCATTATTGATGGTGCATTGGATGCACTTGAGCTTTTGGATTCGGCGGATCAGCTTGTCCTGGTAGGCGACAAGGCCATTATTGAGGATGTCATCGCTGAGCGAGGCCTCCAAGGTGATAGCCGGGTTGTCATCGATCCGACCACGCAAGTGATCGAGATGAGTGATCCTCCAGTTACCGCTATTCGCACCAAGCCTGACAGCTCAATCGTGCGGATTGCCAAGCTTGGTGGTCGCCGTGGTGTCAGTGGTGATGTGGATCACTGCGAAGTGGTGATCAGTGCGGGTAACACCGGCGCGATGGTTGCTGCTGCTCAGATGTCCATGCGACGTCTGCCGGGCGTGCACCGTCCGGGCATCGCGATTGTCATGCCGACCTTCCACGGTCCGGTCGTGCTATGCGATGTGGGTGCCAACCCTGAACCGCGTGCGACGCATCTGCATCAATATGGCTTGATGGCCGCCGGTTATGCCGAGAAAATGATCGGCATTGATAACCCGCGCGTCGCCCTGTTGTCCATTGGTTCCGAAGAAGCCAAGGGTAATACACTCGTCAAAGAAGCTTCAGCGACCATGAAGGTTGACCCGAACATCAACTATGTGGGTTTTGCTGAAGGTCGTGATCTTTTTGACGGCAAAGCCGATGTGGTGATCTGCGAAGGTTTCACCGGCAATGTCGTATTGAAACTCGCCGAAGGTTTATCAGCTGGTTTATTCAAAACCATTGCTGCGGAAATTTTCGAGCATGATCCTGAATTGGCTGCCCGTTTTGAACCGGTCGTCAAGAGCATTTACAAGAAGCATGATTATCACGAATACGGCGGTGCCCCGCTTTTGGGTGCCAACGGTATTTGCATGATCTGCCATGGTTCAAGTGAAGCCCGATCCATCTACGCGGCCATTCGAACCTCTATCCGCTTTGCCCAGCAGCAAGTCAACCAGGGCATTGTTGATGCATTAGCCAAGAGTCAAACAGCCGATGAAGGGGCCGCTTAACCGTGCCGTCCAAAGATTCAGAGGCTCTGCGAGCCACCACTATTACCATCCCCGCGGGTGTCGCCATTATCGGTACAGGCAAAGCCTCCCCGGGTAAGATTGTCACCAACGACGATTTGTCCCAAAACATCGAAACCAACGATGAATGGATCTGTCAACGCACAGGTATCCGCCAACGCCACATCGTCACCGATGACCAAAATATACGCACACTCGCAGTCGATGCCACCAACCAAGCCATTGCCAACGCCAAGATCGCAGCAAGTGATATCGACCTGCTGATCTGTTGCACGATGACTCCTGAAATGAACTGCCCCAACACCGGCGCCCGAGTGGTTGCTGAGATTGGAGCAACCCCTGCAGGGGCGATGGATATCTCCGCAGCTTGCAGTGGATTTGTCTATGGCATGAATCTGGCCTACACCCTGATCAAAGCCGGTGGTTACAAGACCATTGCCGTCGTGGGTAGTGAAGTGCTCAGTAAAGCAGTTGACTGGGAAGACCGTCGTACATGTGTGCTTTTTGGTGATGGCGCAGGCACTGCCATCCTCCAGGCAACCGACCGACCAGAAGCAGGCTGTCTCTATCAGACCATGGGCTCCAATGGCGACGGTTGGCGTGAACTGTACATCCCACGTTGCGAAGCGGACATTCCCGAAAATGACAACGGCGTGTTCAGCGGGACGTTTAACACCTTGCAGATGAACGGCCGTGAAGTCTACAAATTCGCAGTAAGTACCTTCCGCAAATGTGTTGACAATGCTCTTAAAGCAACCGGCCTGACTGTAGCGGATCTGGATATGATTGTCGCTCATCAGTCCAACGCCCGTATCCTCGAATCCGCCCGCGAAAAACTCGGCCTCCCCGAAGACAAGCTCTACATCAATATCGACCGTTATGCCAATACCTCGGCAGCCAGCGTGCCGATCTGCTTACATGAATTAACCGAACAAAATCGCCTCAAACCCGGCAACCTCGTGCTGTTCATCGGCATGGGGGGCGGCCTGACCTGGGGCGCAAGTTTGTGGCGACTATAAACGTTAATGGATTGACGTAAGATTAGATTTTTAACACGAAGGCGCGAAGGTCACGAAGATCACGAAGCCAAGGCAAAAAAACAATTTTGTCTTGAAGCAAAAAACAACTGTCTTTTCTTCGTGCCCTTCGTGACCTTCGCGCCTTCGTGTTAAAAAACAAAAAGTTTGGAATACAAAAAAATGACAGATACACCAAACAGCATCATTCTCTGTCCCGGCCAAGGCGCTCAAGCAGTCGGCATGGGACAAGCATGGTTCGAAGCATCCGACGCTGCCAAGCAGACCTTTGCTGACGCGGACAAGATCCTGGGCATTGAGCTTTCCAAGCTCTGCTTTGAAGGTCCTGACGATCAGCTTAACCGTACTGACATTGCCCAAGCTGCCATCTACACCACTTCCGTCGCCTGCTTCCGTGCATTGGGTGAAGAAGTTGGCAAGGTGACTGCAACTGCGGGTCTGAGTCTTGGTGAATTCTCCGCCTTGCACCTTGCTGGCGCGATGGACTTTGAAGCTGGACTCAAACTCGTGCGATTACGTGGCCAAGCCATGCAGGATGCTGCAGAAAACTCCAAGGGAACCATGGTCGCTGTGACAGGTGATGTGACCGAAGATGCGATCAACGAACTCTGTGACAAGGCTCGTGGTGATGGCGTTCTGGTCCCCGCCAACTTCAACTCACCGATGCAGGTGGTTGTCTCCGGCAGTGTCGATGCCTGTGAACGTGCGGTTAGTATTGGTGAGGAGATGGGCTTTAAGACCACCCCGCTGACTGTTGCCGGTGCGTTCCATAGCCCGCTGATGCAGCCTGCTGCCGACCGCTTGGCCGATGCCCTTGAACAAACCCAATGGCAGCTACCAAGTGTCCCTGTCCTGAGTAACGTCACCGGCGTGGCACATGAGGCAGACATCGCCAGCATCAAGCAACGCCTCGTCGAACAACTCACCAGCCCCGTGCGTTGGAGCCAATCCATGGCATGGGCGGTTGCCAACCTTGAAGGTGAATATCTGGAAATGGCGCCCGGCAAGGTGCTTTCGGGGCTGATGCGTCGCATTGATCGCAAGACTCGTGTGGCGAATTTTGCTCAACCCAAGTAAGCTGTACAGATTAAACTCGACTTTATTGACTTTCGACCTGATTGATACACGACCTGGAAATTCGACTCTATGTCTGACACCCCCACCCGTATTGCATTGATCACCGGCGCCTCCCGAGGTATTGGTGAAGCCTCCGCCCGACTCATGGCTGCCAACGGTCGTCATGTGGTCCTTGCTGCTCGCAGTCTAGATGCCCTGGAAGCGATCGCAAATGACATCGAAAAAGCAGGCGGTAAAGCGTCAGTCTACAAATGTGACATCACCGATCATACTGGTCTTGCCCAACTGGTCGAAAAAGTCGCAGACGATCACGGTCGCCTGGATATCCTGGTTAACAACGCTGGCATCACCCGTGATAACCTTCTGCTCCGCATGACGGATGAAGAGTTCGACGAAGTGATCGCCTGTAACCTGAGGTCCTGCTTTGTGACCTGTCGTGCGGCCCTGCGTCAAATGATGCGAGGCAAATTCGGTCGCATCATCAATGTCAGCAGCGTTTCGGGCGTGATCGGTAATCCCGGTCAAGCCAACTACGCCGCCGCCAAGTCCGGCTTGATTGGTTTTACCAAAACCATCGCCAAGGAAATGGCCTCCAAAAAAATCACCGCCAATGTGGTGGCCCCGGGTTTCGTGGAAACGGCAATGACCAATGATCTGCCGGACCGCGTTAAAAAGTTTGCAACGCAAGTTACGCCTGTAGGACGATTTGGGAAACCAGAAGAACTTGCAGCAGCCATTAATTTCCTCACTTCTGACGACGCTGGGTACATCACCGGCCAAGTCTTGTGTGTGGATGGTGGCATGTCAATGTGATTATTTTTACGACGGAGTGTTCCGTCGCTTGGCAGTCGACCAGCATGCGGCTATAGTATCCGCCTTAATCTGGAACTAACCAAAGGGTGTTTTTTTTGAACCCTCTTCGGTGATGCCAAAGGTTGGTAAGAGTTTCGTTTAACTAAAAATCATGGTCCAAACGGCAAAGGATGCCAGGACCGGTCAGTCAATCCAGAAAGGGATGGATATGAGTGAGAGTGGGTCAGTTGAAGAACGCGTGATCGCGATTGTGGCAGAACAAATGGGCGTGGACAAAGGTGAAATCACCACAGCCACCAACTTTGTAGACGACCTCAACGCAGACAGTCTTGACACCGTGGAATTGGTGATGGAATTCGAAGACGAATTCGAAACCTCCATTCCCGATGACCAGGCTGAAAAAATCACCACCGTTGGTCAAGCCATTGAATACATCGAAAAGTACATGAAAGAAGGCGGCGAGTAATTCATCAAGAATCGCACCTGATGCTGCTGCTTCATTGTGATGTAGCGGGGGCTTAACGCCCTTTCAGGTTCTTTTTGATGCATACGTTGCCGAGTCATCCGTATGAGTAAACGTCGAGTAGTCATCACCGGCATGGGCTGTGTTACCAGTCTGGGCCTCAACGTTGACAGTGTCTGGGAAAAGATCGTCGCCGGCACCAGTGGTATTGGTCCGATCACGCGCTTTGACACCAGTGAACACACCGTGAAAATCGGTGGCCAGGTCAGCAACTGGGATTCGCCAAACATTGAGTCACGCGTGGCCAAGCGTATGGACCGTTTCTCTCAGTTCGCTCTCAACGCGGCCATTGACGCAACCAATGACGCAGGGATTGATTTTAAAGATCTCAATCCTTGGCGCTGTGGTGCCATTATTGGTACAGGCATTGGCGGCATCGAGGAATTTGAAGACGGCTATCGCAAGATGATCGATAAAGGACCATCGCGCGTCAGTCCCTTCATGGTCCCCAAGCTCATGTGTAACGCAGGTGCGGGCAATGTGTCGATTCACTTCGGCCTCAAGGGTCCCAACGCTGCGGTGGCCACTGCCTGTGCATCCGCCGGACACGCCATTGGAGAAGCCGTGGACGCCATCCGCAATGATGCCGCCGACGTTATGATCTCCGGAGGTTCTGAAGCAGCCATGACGCCACTAGGCGTCGCATGCTTCATTGCCCTCAAAGCACTCTCCAAACGCAACGACGACCCCACCCGGGCGTCACGCCCCTTCGACAAGGACAGAGACGGCTTTGTTCTGGCTGAAGGTGCTGGCATCCTCTTGCTCGAAGAGTACGAACATGCCAAAGCACGTGGAGCAAAGATCTACGGCGAGCTGATGGGCTACGGTAGTACCTGCGATGGATCGCATATCACCGCCCCACTCGAAGATGGTGCCGGAGCTTCTTATGCCATGAAACAGGCACTTAAGGACTCAGGACTCAACACCGATCAGATCGGCTATATCAACGCTCATGGTACAAGCACCGGCTTAGGTGACATTGCCGAAACACGAGCCGTCAAGAAGCTCTTCGGTGAGCGTGCCTATCAGATTCCTGTCAACTCCACCAAGAGCATGACAGGCCATCTCCTGGGTGCCTCAGGCGGTGTTGAAGCGATCTGGACCACCAAGGCTCTGCAAACCGGCATCCTGCCTCCGACGATTAACCTTGATTGCCCCGACGAACAATGCGACCTGGACTATATCCCCAATGTCGCAAGGGAAAAGCAAGTGCAATACGGCATGAGCAATTCCTTCGGATTCGGTGGCCACAACATCAGTCTTGTCATCGGCACAGTCTGATCGGTAACCAGCCAATAGCAACCCACAAAAGGCAGTTCATTACGAACTGCCTTTTTTTACGCGCCTGATTCAAGGTCCAATATTAACCTCATGTGATACAAAATCCCGAACATACATAGACACATACTTACCAATCTCGTGTCGCTGATACCTTGAATAACCAAATGCAACAAGACAAATGAATACTGGTGATATCACAGTCGACTCGCTACAATGTAATAAAGCCTGAATAATCAGGTGAAGCCCAATCCGTACCCGCACGATAGGTTTGCAATATGACGACCCACTTGGCATTCTTAGGCCCCATTGGAACTCCGGAACTCATTGTCCTGGCCATCATCGGGCTATTGGTCTTTGGACGCCGTCTGCCGGAAGTCGGCCGCTCATTGGGTAAAGGCATCGTCGAATTCAAAAAGGGTCTCTCCGGCGTGGAAGACGAGCTCAAATCTGCTGCCAACAGTGACACCCCCGAGTCACAAAAGACCGACAAGCTTGACAGTGATGCAACCCAATCGACGATGAATTCGGAAAACGAATCCACCAAGTCCCAATCCTGATTCGCCTGCGTCACTTGACGTTCGACGGGATATTGGTATCTTATCTGCCTGCCTTAAATTAGCCGGGCGATTAGCTCAGTTGGCTAGAGCGCACGCTTCACACGCGTGAGGTCACAGGTTCGAGCCCTGTATCGCCCATTGCAAGCTCTTGATTTTAAAGAGTTTACCGATTTAAGCCCCGGCATTGCGTCGGGGCTTATTTCTTTTTACTACACGTTTTACTACATCAAGCGAATTTCAATGCCGCTTCGCGGGCACGCTGTAGCTGGCGTTCACCATAGAGTTTGGTGGTTGTTACGTCGCTATGCCCCATGATTCCGGCCGTAATTTCAATGCCGAGCATTTTCTCGTATTCGTCGTGAGCATAGTGTCTCAGTTGGTTGGGTGACCAGATATCAATCTTGGCTGATTCGCACGCTCTCCTGATGGTCTTCCTGTAGCTGGCTGTGTCGTAGAACGGTCGATACTTGTCGCCGTACCCCTTGTTTGTTCTGGGGGCTTCCTTGTCACCGCGACGCGCGGCATTGCGTTGCAGCTGGGCATCTTCTGGCTTGAACAGATTTTCAACCGGCTCACGATTCATGAACGGCTTGATGATCCCCTGACACCGCGGGCCAAGGAAGATGGTGCGACGGTCGCCACGGTATTTGGTCTTGAACTTGTCGGGTTCGTAAATCCAAACGTCATGGTCGGACATGTCGATATCGATCAGCCGCATGCCGCACACGTCCTGGGGGCGCATAGCGGTAAGCATTTGCAGGTCAATCATAGCGCAGACGGTGTGAGGAAGAAACTGCTTGGCCTTGTTGATTGCCAGCAATGGCGCGGCCACAACCTTTTCAGACTCACGGGCCGGTGGCGTTCCCTTTTTGGGTGACCTGCCCTTCTTGATGGCCGTCACGGATTCAATTGCATAGAGCACTCGTGAATCCAACAGTTCTTCGCTGACTGCCCAACGAACCATCCTTCGGATATGCTCGCACATCTTGTTGATGAGTGTTCTGGCCTTATCCTGTTTGATCATTTCAACCTGGAAATCGCGTAGCTGGATTGGACCAAGACTATGCAGCGGTTCTTCACCATACAGGTTGTTGTAAAAAGTGAGTGTGTAATGAATGTTGCGAACTTCGGTCGTTTGTTTCCCGTCTTCATCCCGGTAATACCCGGCCGCGAACACCAGGTATTCACGACATAGATCATGCACGGCAAGCAATCCTGATGGATTTCGAATTACTTCACGAGCGTAGAACTCGTCGCTAAGCCACTTCGTGAAGCGTTGGTAGGCGACGTCCTTGCTTACCTTTTTCACCGGGCCGAAGCTCTTGTTTCGCACATGCTTCTCGTCGTCCCGCCACTGAGTCACCCACGATCCGTTCTTGGGCTTGGGATCCGTTGGTCTTGTTGCCACGCTTCACCTCGCATTGTGATAGGAACTCATCAATGTGATGTTCCCCGAAAATGAATATCCCGTCACCTGGTTTAAAGTGACCGATCTTGCCTTCATAGCACCATTTTTTCAAAGTACTTTCGGCACATCCTAATTTTGTAGCAGTTTCTGCCAGATCATGCGTGATCATTTTTACCGTCCTTGTCTCACGGGTGAGCAAGCTAGCCGTGTCATCATCCAAATAAAACGCCTTGCGCCCCGGGCTCCACCGGGATATCAGCCGCGTCGATGCGTTCGATTTCCAGCACGACCCGCGGGTTGGCTTTGTCATACGCGAACACTGTTGGCTTGTGGCTGAGCACCTTCGAGTTGTCATCGAGGATCAGACCCGCATCGACCAAACCGTCATAGGCAGGCTTGAGGGCATACTCGAAGTTGCGAAAGTCACGGCGACGATTGGTGTCAAAGTAAAACGTCGCTTTGCATTCTGCGTGGTGCCAGCGGCGCATGGCGCCACCCGCTTCGAGCGTGCGAATCATAGTCAGTTCACGATACTTTTTGGCGGCAACTGATTTGGCAATGCGGCCATGCTTCGATCCTGGAGGATTGTTCGGTTGCAGTTTGCGGTCGGGCAGCGGGATTGTGATGGTGATGGTGATGATGCGTGTCATGCAGCACCGCCTTCGATTTCACGGGCTTGCTGCCTGAGAAGCTGTTTGGAGATCGAGCATGGTTTATTTTTCATTGCCCCACGCCCCACAGCACAGGCCGTGGCGATGTCATTGTGGGCTTCGATCGCGGTTTTGACTGACTGACGATATGGGCCAATGCATCCACATTTGCGACATGCAACTGCAAAATAGATGACATCAACATTGCTTGACGTAATTGATGGATATTCACGGACAATACATTTCCCATTGCAATCTTTTGAGTAGCATGGAAATATTTGAGCAGGCAATAAATCATTTAATCCCTTAGGAACGGGATAATCTTTTGTTCTTGAATCATCGTATGTCTCGTCATAGTCTCTGCTCATCACGCAACTCCCATCTGTTTATGCTGCTTGCACCACCGGTGCACGTACTTGTAGTCAATTCCCTGGCACACCTTGACGACACGCTCGCAGGTTGGTTTGTCGAACATGCCGATGTGACATTTATCAGGATCAATACCGAGCCTTGCCGCAAGCCATTCGTAGGCTTCACGTCTGGCGCTGCGTACAGTGAATCCTTTGGGCACACTCGCCATTCGCTGGTTCCAGATGCGATCGAACACAGCGTGGGCGTCTTGCCGGGCCTTACGGGTTTCCGAATCAACCGGGATGCCAAGAGGTTCACCCCATTTGTTACCACTGCCATCGCCATGAGCACCGTGGGAAGCTTTGCATTTGGGGAACCGCTTACAGCCGTAGAACGGGTCATACTTGCTGATCTTGAGCACCATGTCGCTGCCACAATCGGGGCAGGCGTTGGGGAGGATGTGACCGCGTTTCTTCATTTACTCACTCCCAATGGAAGCAGCACGAGCAAGATCACGAATACCACTGGCAATATCGCGAGCACTTGTTGGGCCGCACGCGGCCGCCTGCTTGCATTCACTCCACCACTTAATCGCCTCAGCCAACTCACGTTCGTTGATGTCGTGGCAGACATGAAGAACTGTTTGGGACGATGGATCGGCTCGGTGAAGCTCAACACCATCTGACCGTCTTCTATGACGGCGCCGTCGATGGGGATGGTTTTCGTGCAGACGTGGCCATCCTGATTGATGTACTGGAACTGAAACATCAAAGGCATGGCCGGTGCAACGTCACAATCAGGTGCTGCCAGATCAAAGATGGTGTCGGTGGTGACGGGTTCGCCAATCAATCGCACCTTGATCCCGCTGGTGCAGTACCGTGCAGCCTCAGTTGCCGTGCAAGGTCGCCAGTAGTTCGTTACGCGATCCGACCAGATGTTGAGGTATTGCCAACGGCTCATTGAACACCCCCGTTTATATTGCTTTTGAACCGGTCAAACGCTGCGTCTTGAGATAGTTTGTGGGAGTATCTATCGCACGCCTCAACCGCCTGCTCTACCGTCAACCCCATGTCCTCGACCTGCTTCAACAGGTGCAGGGCATTGGAGACTTGCTCGTCGTTGTGGTGTTGCAGGTCGCGTAGGGTCGCTTTAAGCTCAACGTCATGCGTATGGTTAATTACCATTCCTAAATCAGAGGCAAGACCTCCAACCGATACTGACTGGCAGCCCTCTTTTTCTGCCATATTTCGGACCCATTGCTCGGATGGCTGCTGAACTGTTAAAGAATCCTTAACGGTTGAACTATCCGGTTTTTCCGGGCGGTTGAAGTTGTCAGCAGGTGGATGGCTTTTAAATTTAATAACTACAACTCGTCGTTTTGATTTTAAAAGCCGGTCGTTACTGAACGGCCTGCCTTCGATTGCCGACTCAATCGTTTCATCAAGCCAATTCAAATTTAAAGCTTCAACCCCTGGGTAGCAGCAACATCCACCAATGGCTTTGTGTACATGCTTTAGAGCGTCGATTAGCCTGTCGTTATGCTTAGTTAAATCCACAGTGGCTTTGTCATTCATCTCATATCCCTTTCTTGTTCACGATCAAGACCTCTGGGGCCTTGCCTGGCTTGGCGCCACGTTTGTTCTGCACATGCAGGTTTTTGTTGATTGCCGCATTCAGGTGATCCCATTGCTCGGGCGGGTAAAGTTCGCTGAGACACGGATGGGCGTAATAGCTGATCACGATTCGGGTGTGTTGGTAGGCGTTCAGCAGCTTGGCCAAACGACGATGTTCGATGCCTGAAAAGTCATGCCGGTAACCACCGTCCGCATCGCCACCGGTTCGCGTTTCGATCAGGTAAGGCGGGTCGCAGTACACCGCCACGTCACCGCGATCGGGAATCTTGGGGATCATGTCCCAGGCCGACCAGTTGAGGATCACCACGCTGCGTAGACGATCATGCCACCATGGAATTGATTCGATTGCCGAACGAAATCGCGTCGTCGCAGAACCACCCGTCGGTGTCCATCGCATTGCCAGGCTGAATGACATGCGTTTGCTGCCCGATACACCGTTGCGACCAGCCCATGAGTGAATGAAAAAGTGATAAGCCCAATCGAGCGGATCTGGATCATCAGGACGATCCATGAGGTAATCGCGTGACTGCTCAAATAGTGCCTGTGAAAACAGCGTGCGAGTCAAACGATCGTAGAGTTCAACCGCCTGATCGTGATCGGCCAGAACCTTGGCCATGTTGGTCAGGTCTTGGTGCAGGTCGCAGGCGGTTTCGTACTGTGCAGCAGGCTTTGCCAGCAGGACGGCCATGCTCCCGCAGAACGGCTCATAATACATCTTGTGGTCACCGAGCAGTTCGACGATGCGCGGTGCCAGGATTCGCTTGCTGCCATACCATGGACTGATGGCTGTGATCTTGGGTTTGGTTAATGCAGTCAAAACGGCAACTCCTCATCTTTCTGGAACCTCGAACGAATCCAACGCGCCGCGTTCCTGGGCACGTACCGCAGCCGCACCAGGTACCAGGCCAACATCACGGCATAGAGCAGCGGCCACCTGAGATTGGCAGGACGCAAGCTGATGTTCGGGTGCCAATAGTCGTAGACATAGCGACGGATGAACCGGAAGCGACCACCTGCAACACGACAGAGGATTGACAGCAACATGGCTGCTTGCAGCGCGGTGCGATCGTCAATATGCGGGTGTTGGATGTAGCCTTTGATGATTTCGCCCTTGTATGTCCGGGCTCCATCAGGTTCGAGTCGGCGACCGGGAATGTAGAACGTGCGATCGGCGAACTGGTACCGTTGTAGCTTGATGTAGATGCGACGATAAACGCCGGTTCCATTGCACTTATAACATGGCTCTGGGAACGGTCGACGATTGAACTGGCCGGTACCATGACACGACCAGCAACTGTGATCAATCTGCTGCACGTCAAACCATGCAGCGTATGTCGTGCCGAAGCGTTGAAGGATTTCGGATTTCATGAAGTAGAACGATGACTTCACATCGTCCGTCCAGTATCCGGCGCGGCAGTTTGCTTGCCAAAGCAGGTAAGATAGCAGGCGATGAAATCGCGGATGCTTGGCGAATTTGAACCTGAGTTGGTTGGTCATAGCGTTCCGACCTCCAATCCGTCGCTGAAAAGAGATTGGGTCAGTTCTTTGCACAGCACCATTCCACTGCGTGTTGTTTCGTACTTTGCCTTGCCAAATCGAACCACGTGACCATCGTTGCGAAGATGGAATATGTACTGATAAACCTTCTGGCGTTCGATGCCTGATGTACACGACACATCCTTGATACTGGCAGGCTCAATCACACGCAGGGCAAGCAAAGCTTTTTGTTTGGTGGATAGGTTCACGCCGTCACCGCCTCTCATTCACAAAGACCATATTTAGATTCGCAAGTCGGACGTTTTTGCAAAACATGCAGCCCCATTTGTCGGCCGCCGTTCACAGTCTTTGACCATGCAACTACGTCATCGATCCAGTTAATTGCCATGCCGGGTACTTTGGGGGCAAAGAACGTCCGGCCAACTCGCTTTTCCCATTCACGTATCTTGTCGATCATCTCTGGCGAACGGTCAGCCCAAGCCCGAATATCTTCTTTGCCGCTATTAATACATGGGGCGCATCCAACCCGACTAAATCCCAGCGTGTAAAGTTCGTTGATCTTTTCACCGTGAGCTTGCACGTAGTCGAAGCACATCTGTTTCGACCAGTCAGCTATTGGGTGATGCAATTCGCAATCAAAATATTTATCCCATGTCTCAAAATCTGCTGATGATCGCCTGCGGCTTTCATCGCGTCGCACGCCCACGTAGCGGATTACTTCACGGTCTGGCCACAGGCTTTCAATTACACGTTTTTGTGGGTTAATTTTTAAATGCTCTGTGCAAAACTGAAACCTTGACGACGGGAAGAAGCCTTTGATTTTGGCCATCAGGTCGAACGACAATGGGTCGTCGGGCTGCAACCCGAGTTCTTTGATTTTGCCCTTCGCTCGTCCAGCCATGTCCGCAACGATGGGTGTGACCATCATGACCTCATGCACATTTGCTGAATACCACGCAATAAATGCTGTGGTCATTGGATGCTCGTTACCACCTGCGTCAGAGTTGATCAAAACAACCTGATCAGCCGGGATTCGATTTAACACCCATCTTGCGCAGGCTTGGCTGTCAATGCCGCCTGAGAACCCCACTATATGTAGCGCTTTGTGTTCACTCATCCCTCACCCCCTGCCTGCTCAACCGTCAGTCCTGCGTCCTCGACTTTCGCCAACAGGTGCATGGCCTTGCTGACCTGCTCGTCGTTGGGGTGGAGGAGGTCGTATTTTTCAATCATGTCTTTTGTACTCCTTGTATACGGATCATCTGGATTCGTGTCACATACAAAAAACCAAAGTCGATCTCTCATCTTTTTTGCCAGCTTCGCCAGCGTGTCGGGTTGGTCAGTCATTGGTCGTCCTCCGTTGTTCGTATGTACCGGCCAAGTTCAGCGACTTGGCTGGCGGTTAGTTTTTCGCCTTTGGTAGACAGTTCAACTGCCTTCCTTCCCACCTCCGCCTCCCTCGCCAGTTTGTTGTGGGCGGCGAGGGATGGGGCCTGATAAACGCACTTGCGAACACCATCTTTCGTGATGACGCCATGCCAAACTGTTCCTGTAGGCTTATGTACATTTAAATCACCCCCACAAAACGGGCATCTCGCAATATCAGTCATGGCCGGACTCGCTTTCGATCTTGTCGCACATCTTCATGATGTGGCTGGCGAATTCACGCGCCTGTTTGGGTGTAACTTTGAACGTGTAAGCTTGCAGGGAATCGAACGATATTCCATCATCCCTCACCCCCAAAGTGCTTCTCGATGAGCTGTTTGGCCAATTGAAGCTTTTTAAACAGTTCGTCGCTTCCACCAGTGTCTGGATGGCATGGACGCCGGGGCCATAGCTGGAGTTGCCAAGGTTGGTGATCGGCTTGCGATGTGACTCTGCATCAACCACCGATGCCGGGCATGCAAATCCGCTTCGCTCACCGGCCAGTCGGCATGTTTAGCAACCTCAGCAGGATCATGCTGCACCGCCCGCCAGAAGTTGGCGATAAAATGACTCGCATCGTTGACCGTCTCGACCTTGCCCGTGTGATCCGCAGGCCGACGCAACAGCACGGCCACCGAGCCGGCAAACGGCTCGATGAAGTTGGAGACATCGCCCAGACGTGACCAAACCAGGTCAGCCACCTTGGACTTGCCGCCGAACCATGGGAATGGGGCTTTAAGAACACTCATACCGTCACCGCCTCTCTGCGGGTGCTGTTACGCTTGGCAGGCTTTGGCCAGTACGGTATGACATTGGCACGGATAATAGCCTGCATTGGCGGTGGGCTGACACTGTTACCGATCAGCCGAACCTGTACCCGTTTGCTAAGCTTCTTTCCGTTGGCACCCTCATCGATCACATAGTCATCGCGGAAGCCTTGAGCACGCGCCAGTTCACGGGGCGTGAGCATTCGCATCATGATGTCCACGATGGCGTAGGTTTCACCGTCGATGGCTAGTGTCACCAAGCCAAAACGCTCGTGTGTCGGGATAGTGTGCAATGGCTCACTGCAAGATTGACCATGCACATCACATCCGTAGTATTTAGCCATGAAGGCTGTGACCAACGCCTTGTTGTGATAACCGCTTGTGATGGTTGATAACGGATCGGTCACCGACTCGTGACGGTTTTCGCCTTGTCCGACGCGAACGATGTGAGCTGCCCCCACGCTATGATGATCCCATGACGTGATCGTACCAAGGGGCTTTTCAACAGTCTGCCCTACCACACCGGTGTAATGCTTGTTCAAGAACGCAGCGACCAGAGCATGTTTGCCACCACCACTGACAATGGTGCCCAAGGGTTTGTCGAGTCCAGGCACGCGGGGAGATTGGCCGGCACGTTCACCGTAGCCGATCTGAACCAGTGTGGGCGACACCAGTGCGTGACGCCCTCCCTTGGGAGATGCCGTGACGGTCGATAGCGGCTCATTGACGCTACGAGTTTGAGCATGGTCTGATCCATAGTTGGCGATAGACACGATGAACGGTCGAGTCGCATTGATTACATGCCGATACATCCCGGCTGCAATGCGTTTTAAGGTGTTGTCCGCAAGCGGTCGACGTGGACAAGGTCGCTTGTGATGCTTAGCCCATGCCTTAGCCTCTGCTGGAGTAGCAAAGATGCTGCACATCGGTTCGGACCAAACGATGATGTCGGCTGCGGTGCGGTAGGGTTTTAATTGTGGTTTCTTCTGATGGCAATTAACCGTTCGTTTCTGATGTACTTGTCCACATCGTCCGCCCATTGAGCAAGATGATGATGTCCCATTCTGGTCAATTCTGATTTGATCACTGCCATCTTGCACTGGGCAGCTGTTCCCGGATCTTCTTGTTCGATTCTTTTGACAGCCTGCTCGCTCGTTTCTGTGCGTGTTTCCATATGTAGCCTCCGGCCAAATAATTGGTTTGCCATCGCAACGCGCGATGAGGAATAGTCTGTTACGTGTGGTGGGTGCGCCGTAGTCGCAAGCCTTGAGGCATCGCCATTCGACCGCATAGCCCATATAACGCAGCAGATCGACAAAAATCTGGAAGCATGATCCGTCACGCAGCGGCATGCCTTGTTCATCCAGTTCACTCCACTGCTCGAACTCCGGCACGTTTTCCAGCGTGATAATCTTCGGCTTGACCGCAAAGGACCAGCGAATCACCACCCATGCTAAGCTGCGACGCTTGACGGATCGGTTGGGCTTACCGCCCTTTGCCCGACTGAAATCAGTACAGTCTGGAGAGGCGTGCAAAAACGCGACCGGCTTACCCTCGGTAACCTCACATGGATCCACATCAAACACATCGGACTGTATGTGATCTGTCATCGGATGATTTCGCATGTGGCAGGAAATCGCGTCCGGATCGTGGTTGATGGCGATGTCGACGTGCCGATTGATACCAACTTCAGCAAACGCCTGCTCAATGCCGATCGACGCACCACCGCCGCCCGCAAACAGGTCGACGATCAAGCCATCCATGGTGGTGTCGTACAGGCCGGGGGTTTTCACGCGTGGAGGAACTGCCATTAGCATGAGACACCATCCTTGCTAGCCATACGCGCTTTTGCCTCAGCCACCAATCGCTTACGCCATCCGGTCGAGATATCCACGGCCTCACGGTCGGTCAGTTCCTTGGCACCGGCTTGTACCGCCAATGCTCGTTTACTGGCCGTCAGGTCATAATGCGGGGAAGTACGTAGCTTCTGTGCCCAGGATCGCTTTAGCCCGATGGATTGGGCGAACCGATGCAGTTCGTCAAGATCACAGTCAGGTGATATCAGCAGGTGGCAAGACTTTCCGTATCGCCACCCCCAATCGCGGAGTTTGTCGACACCGATCATTGAGTACCCCCATCAAACAAAGGAGCAGGTTTCTTGACGAGTTCTTTGGGGGGAATGGCATCACGGCGCTTGAAGAATCCAAGCCTGCCACCACAAGGGTCGAATAGTAGAATCTGAGGGTCGCGCAGGACAAAGCCGAAATCGCCCATGAACCACTTCGACTCGGATTGATTTACGCAGTCCACAATCTCAACGCTTCCGACGATGCCGCCTCGTTCAATTTCTTTTAATGCGGGTACGGCAATTCCACGTCCGCGATATTTTTCGTCAACGGCAATGTTGGCGTAATCGACTGCATCCCAATATTCAGCCCGAGTGCATCCTTTGGACGCATGTATCAGGATGCGCCCGCGAACATTCGTTGGCCAAGATCGATTTTCGATATCCTTGCCGACATTGAGTATCAACCACGCCCAAGGCTGGCGAATAGACAGGCAGAGCATGTCTTGATAGTCGATCATGCTGCACCTCGAATCTTCGGCATCTGCCGAACACGAAGGTCTTCCGGCCACTGATTGAATGGAATTTTTCGACCGTTGTGGATCAACTGTTTGACGAACACAGGCACGTTGTGATCTTGGCAGAACTCGATGATCTCACGAACCCACTCGATATCACATGACCGGGCGCCATGCCCAGACTCTGCACCAACGATCACCCAGGAAACACCAAGGCCACCCCACATTACGGTAGTCATTCCATCTGGATTATCTGATGCACAGTCTGCACAAAATTCCTCAGTGCCACCTTGGCCGTTGTCACACTTCAATGGCGTGTACGCCGGCCCGCACCACTCGCAATACGGCGAGTCTTCGGCCATCTCGATTTGACCAAGCAACGGCTCAATCGAAAGAAATGTTGTCCAACCCACAGTGGTGAGTTTGTCAATGAACGGATGACGCTGATCGTAGGTGGATTGATTTTCAGTGCTGGTGCCGAGCCAGACATTCGCAAGCGGCAACTTCCAAGCCATGAATTCATGACGACCGCCGGTGACGGATTGACCAGACAACTCATGAACGCGATCCCATTGCTTGCCAAGAAAGCCTTGTTCACCTTCATCAAGCCAGTCCTGTACCTGCTGGTAAATCCGATGCCCCATATCACCCATGGTCATGACCTCGAACATCCGCATGGTGCGTTTGGTCAGAATCTGCATGGTGTGTTGAGGACATATAGCACAGACGGCCAGAACATTGATGATGTAATCTAGTGGAACACCTTCATGGAATAGATCACTCATTGAATTGACGAAGATCATCCGCGGCTTGACCCATCGCAGTGGATCGCCGAGGGATTCGTGTACGCATCGAACGATACCATTCCACTGAGGCAACGGCGTGCCCATAGCGTCATGCTTGACCACATTCAGATAGTTGGCTTTGCGACCTTTGCCGCCATCCTTGATGGCCATTGCAGCCAAGCGTCGTGCCATGACTTCGGCGTAGCAGTTTCTGCACCCTTCACTGACCCTGGTGCAGCCGATGACGGGATTCCAAGTTTTCTCTGTCCATTCGATATTGCTCATCCCTGTTATCCTTTCTAAAATTCATCCCACGTACCGCCAGCACTTGATCGGATTCCCATGCGACCCGGGCGTCTTGCTTTTCACGTATTGATCTGTCCATTCCCATTCATCCGTGCGGAATACCTGGCCAAGGAAATTCCGACTCAAACGCTTCGGCCCGGGGACGTTGGGAATCGCTTCGAAAATCGCTCGTGCATCGTCGGCAGTGACATACGCGTCGTGACCAACTTCATCAAAGCGATGTTTCCAGACGATCCTCAGACCCGCCCGGATCATGTCAAGGTATTCACCGCGGGAATACTCGAAGCCATCGAGCACTTGCTGTGCCTTTTCAACTTCGCTTGGTTCACGTTCGCGCGGTTTAGGTTCGACTGGTATGTCCCAAAGCGTTTGCATGTTCAAAATCCTGTGTAATCAACCCATGCCCGTCAGCAATTCGCAATCTGTCTCATGCGACAAGTTCAAACTGATTGCGGAAAAAGTCCCGCAGAACATGCCCCAACCATGGCTTTGGTGAGTCCACGCGATCAGCTTCCAACTGCTCAAGATTCTGGACGCGTTGGCGATATGCTTGCTCTGCCTGGGGTGACCAGCTGCTGTAAGGTGCGTTGGCATCAATGCACTTCTGCCATTTCCAATAGGCTGAAATGGTTGACCGGCTGATTGTTCCATAGACCTTGACCGACATCTGCCAGTCATGGAGCAGCAGACACACACGCATGTCACGTTCGGTCATCTGCTCGATCTCATCACGCAGATCAGGTATCGCCTCAGCGAATCGATCGATGTGGAATTGCTCCCATGACTTGTGCTTTGTGGAAACGCCGGTCTGCTTTTCGTTGGCACGTTCTTCACGCAGACGCTTGTGCAGCAACGCAGGTTCGGGGAACTTGGTGGACGTGTCCTTGAGGCCACGCAACGCCCTGATCGCCTGGTTGACTGTGTATGCGCCCCAGACACGTTTCCAGGACATCCATTGCTCGTTGGTCATCTTCTGAGCAATGCCATCCCACAGGTCAGTGAACACCGCGATCACTTCTTTATGTTCGACGTCTGTCATTCGCCTGGTCATCACTGTCATCCTTCGCGTTAAGAGCCCTTTGAATGATTGCATCCCGATCGACGCTGGATTTGCTTGCTGGTGGTGATGGACCACTGCTCGTTTCGCCAGGTATCGTTCCCTCGCGTCTGCTGTTGTCGATCACCGCTGCCAAATATCTGGGCCAATGCTTCACGTTGTCATTGATGGTTCCAATGGCGCCGATGAGAACATGGTCGGTCGGAACTGGTTCGCCGTCTTTCATCAACGGCGATTCTTTGACCTGGTTGAACAGTCTGTTGAGCTTGTCCAGTTCCGATGCCGAGAGCGGATACACCAATCTCTGTTCAATCGCTTTGACAACGTTGACCCAGGGATCGGTTGTTTTTTTCCTGTTGGCATCACCACCAGAATCAGGTGGTTGCGGATCTGGTTTTTGAACTGGCACAGAAGTTGGTGTGTTTGTGGGCTTGGGATTGGTGTGTCTCAACTTGGGGTTTCCACCACCAGTTTTCCCGGCCTTGGCACACTTGTTAGCCTTGGCAGCTTCCTTGACCATGAGCTTTGAGTACAGAATGCCGTCTTCCGTTACAGAAACAACGCCGGTGTCTTTAAGTTCCGTTAGATGGCGGGAAAGCTCATCGGATGAACAGCCAGTCATGCGAGCGATCTGTTCATGCGAAGGAGCTTTGCCACCAACTAAGAGATACCCGCAGCGGTCGCTTTTGTGCATCAGAGAGAGCATGTCTGCCCAAATGCCACGAGATCCAGGAGAGCAGGCTCTGAGTTCTTCATCAGAGAGCCATTTATCAGCCCACCATTTAAACCACGGTTTCTTTGCCACAGTCAATCAGTCCTGTTCGTCTTCGTCCATTTCGTCGGATTCATCATCCGCGTCATCGTCGAGGTTCTCGGTGTCATCGATCTCGTCTTCAACGTTGTCGGCATCGTCCTGATCGACCATGTCTTCATCAGCTTCGGGTGATTCGTCGTCATCATCGTCTTCAACACCGACCAGGCTCAGTACAACATCACCCGATTCAGGTTGATCCGAATCATCAGACTCAGAATCATCCGTTTCAGTGGTTTGCTCATCGTCAGGTTGCTTGGTGGAAACGGGGTGACTGGCAAAGTAGTCAGCACAGGCATCAGAGATCAGTTCAGCCTTCTCAGGGCCAATACCTTTAATGTCGGTGAGTTGCTTGCCAGCCGAGGTGTAATCACTGATCTTGCCGAGCGTGTCGAGTTCGGCGTCAACCAGCTTGTCAGCCAGCTTGTCAGCCAACGCCCCGGTGATGCCAAGATCATCAAGTGATGCTTCACGCCATTTGTCATCCGTATCAGGCGTGGGAGTGGCGGTGTCAGAGTTCTGCTCAAAGACATCACCGTCATCTGGTTGATTGAACAAAGGCAATGACGTGTCCTTCATGGCCATTTCGTGTAACTGCTCTTGGGCTGCTTCGTAGGATTTTTTAAAATCAGCGGTTTCAAGCTTGGATGATTCCCATGCACTTTTGCGCCGGGAAACAATCTCGGCCTGTTTCTGCAGGTCTTTGCGATAGTGACGTAGATCTTCGAGCAAGCGATGTTCTTTCTCAGCTGCGATCTGATCGGGTGTGCGATCATCGACTGGCTCATTGGATTTCTGTTCATCAGTAGATTCTTCTGATGACTCATCCGCTGTGACATCATCCTCGCCGGTGGTTTGAACTTTGCTATCTCCTTCGACCTGTTCGTCCAACAGTGGTGTTTCATCTGTGGTTTCTGGGGTGGCAGTTCCGGGTTCGGTAACGGTGCTTTGGATCATCGGATCCTCCTTGTGTCAGCGCGTACCAACATTGGCACGCATGGGTGGTAGTTGAAGGTTTGGTTTTCAAGGCTTTAAAGCCCCGTTCAGGTCACGAACCCGAAAACACTCTGCGGACGTGAACGCGTCATGCTCACAAGTGCGGGGCGAAGCCCTGCCGCCACTGACCGCCAGCAGCGTTAGTGCAGGTTGGGTATTTACGGTTAAATCTTGTCTTCCTGAATCAGGCTGTACATTGCAGCAAGCTGATCATTGTTGAGCTTGCCAAGATCACCTATGTTAAATTCCTGCTTGGCGGCATCGATCAAACGGCGTTCGGCCTGAGTTTGATTACAACCCAAAGCACCAGACGCGTAGTCAATAAGCTCATCAACCACAGAGAGGCCAGTGTCGCCGGTTTCAGTGTCAACCTGAACACCATCCGGAACTGGATTAGGCTCTGTGGTTTTGGCAGATTCGTTGATGATCGATTTGCTTCCGGTCAGCTTGCTGGTAAGGGCTTTGGCGCCGGATTGCTTGGTGGTGGACGGAATGTATCGCGTATCACCATAGGTGTCTTCAAGCTCGTCATCAGTGTGCATGCCCATCAACACTTCCGGGCAGTATGTTCTGGCAAGCCAAGCAGCAGATCGATACTTGAACATTTGCTCGGGCATGGTTTTCCACTTGGAGCCGGGTTTTTTGTCCCAACCCTCTTTGATAACCACGTCCCATGTGACGGTGGTTTCACAGCGTTCGCCACTTTTATGCACCGCGTAGGCGGTACAAGAGACGGGGTTGCCACTGTTATCACGATCGACTTGGAATTGGATTGGGCCACGGAACGGACCACGCTGGTTAACCAGTGCAATGGCCATCTTGGCTTCAAGGCCGGGCTTTCCGCTGACGACATACATGCTCTGCATCAGCATGAACACATTGACACGCATGCGGTAAGCAAGCTCGTAGGCGATCATGCAGTTGGCCAGATTGCCTGCAAACTGCTTGGGAACCACATCAGAGTTGGCATAGACCTTGCAGACACGCTGCATGTGCTCGAACACGCGCGGGTCCATCATCAGAGAAGCATCGCTGTGAACGACTGACAGTTGATTGTCGGTTTCCATATGCAGGCTTGGGAGGCTGGATTGCTCCTCATTAGCCTGCATGTCTGTTTGTGGTGCGGTTGCAGTGGTCATTTACCACGTCCTTTCTTAGGAGTTTTGAGTCGGAGTACACGGTGTTGGTTTGGCGAAGCGTATTTTTCATACACCCCGTCTGCTTTCATTTGATTGCGGTCAATACTTGGGGCGCCATTCTGCATGAAGTGGGTCAGCGACATGCCGCCAGGCAGATCGGCACCTTCGGCGTCACCGAGTGCTGCAAGTACCTTGGCCTGCTCAGCCTTCTCAAGCTTCTCAGCATCAAGTCGGGTTTGACGTGCATCCTGCCATCGCAAGATCATGTCCACGTCATCGATCTGCACGACCTTGTTGGGCACCTTGCGGAACCGCTTGACGATGTCCAACTGTGGCTCGCACGGATCGCCTTCGAGATTGATGCCGTGCACGCTGACCAAGCGATCGGCCCAGTCTTCGCGGGGGTCGCGCTGCGGCGTCACGTAGCGTTCCATGAAGTCTGTGGAAACGTCGCGGATTTTCTTGATCAGTGCATCAACAGGTGTGATCTGGAATTCCACGAAACCGCGTGAGCCAAGCAATGCGACCAGGTGACACACTTCAGCACCGGTGCAAAGAAGTTGCGTTTGGCATTGAATAATGTAACCGTCAGGAACTTCATCCGAACCAGCCTCACCCCAGTTGCCATGGATCGGGCCTTCGATACCGCTAGTCTTTGCTTCGACAGGACGACCATTGGCTTTGACCTGGCCATCGAGTGTTGATGCGATTGGAGCACCTTGCTTGTCCCAGACGACGACGCTGCGGGTTTCCTTGCCATTCTCGTCGATGGTCCTGACAAGCTCGCCGTATTGTTCTTCGGCATAGTCCAGCACCACCGGTTCCAGGCGATTGCCTGCACTGATCGCCGCACTGGTTCGCTTCTCAGGCTCAAGCATGTCACACTTCTCAAGCCATGTGGTGTAGGCATTGCGGTTGCGAAACGTCGGCATGCCGAGGATAGTTGCGACGTCGGATGCACCGACACGGTGATGACGTTGTTCGATTTCAGTTGCGCTGAGTACCATTGTTATCCCATCCTGTCTTCTTCGATTTTGTAAATGCGTTCAGCCTGCTTTGGCGTGAACGTGTGAATGTCCTTGTCAATCAGATTGGAGATAAACTCGATCTCCCAATCCGTCAGGTCTATGCCGCATGCGTCGATTTCACGCACAAGCGTGTAGAGTTGGGCGTGGTCAATGTGCATTGCTGTGAATTCCTTCGAACTGCTCGGCCCTGAGTTCACCGTCAGTCGCTTCGGCTGTCAGCACCACAATCTTGTGGTGACGTGCAAGGTCGGCGACATGGGCGCGGTTATGCGGATCCAAGCCTTCCCAGAAGTTCTGCGGTAGGATCAAAATGCCGTGTTCGCCAACAATGGGTGCAGCAACATCAAATGCTTTGGTCCAACGCTCGCCCTCGGAGAGGTCGCCAAACAGTGTTTCGCCCCGTGCGTGATGATTGGTGCAAAGGCGACCATCTCTGACGAAAAGCTGATCGTTTTCAATCGCATTGCTCAGAACGTTGTCGATAAGTTTGGCAGAGTCGCGGAGACGTGATGCGGTGACGGCTGCTTTATTGGCCTGATCGCGTGCATCCTTGGCTTCACGAAGTTTTGCCATTGCATTGCGGATGAGAGCGCCCTGTTCAAGAGCGTTGCTCGCATCGTCCATGGCCTGTTGTGCGGCTTCAAGTTCATCAGGTGACGGAGCTTTGGTTGCAGTGCCTTCGAGAACCGCTTCATACATGGCGACTGCTTCGGTGTATTCCTCGGCGGCACGAAGTGATGATCGTGCCGACTGGAGTTTCAGGTCAATACGTTCCTGTGCGGATTTGGCTTCCGCCAACTGTCTTTCAAGATTGTTGACCGTTGCAGTTGCAGACGCGAGATTGTTTTCAGACGACTTAACATCTGCGATCGCCTGATCAACTGTTGGACCTGTGTAATTCGCTTTGACCTGGTCCAACTTTTCACGTGCTTCAGCCAGTTGATTAGCTGATCGCTCGGAGGCTTCTTGGCGTTCTTGCAGCACTCGCAGGTTGCCGGACGCGATAGTGGAAGCGTTGCGGAGTTTCTGTTCATCACACTCGCCTGACATGTCCACACCGCTGGCTGCTTCCTCGTGGGCTTTGGCTTGGCCTTCACGGAGATTCGCTTCATCCTCTTTACCACGTGCCGCCTGTTCCAAATCCCGCTTTGCTTTGGACGCCACATCGAGCATGTCTTTGCCTGCCCATGTAGCGGCAGAAACATAGTCGGCCATCTCGTTGCCGATCACATCAGCAAACGCCTTGGCAGTGGGTTCCACGCCAGTGATGCTGATCAAAGCCTTGATGCGTTGACGATCCGCAGCCACGGGGTCTTTGAGCGGAGGCTTAACCAGGTCGGCGATGTTGAGTTTGCCTTCAATGCTGGACACTTCAACCTCACCGGCGCGTGTGGTTTTTGCCCCCACATGGATCATCGCACCGAATCCATTGACTCGACCAGCAGATGGTGCGTCGTCACGTGTGCTGAGCTTGCCGTTGCCAGACACAAGTGCCTGTGCCGAGCTAAGTGCGGTGGACTTGCCAAGACCATTACGTCCCCGCAGGACGACGACGCCGCCATCTGGTGGGCATTTGATGTCTAATTGTTCAATTGGCCCGATGTTTTCAATATTTACGTTTTGCTGAATCATGATTTGCTCCCGTGTGTTTTAAGTAGGTCGTATTCCCGTTGTGCGGTTTCAAGGCTTGCTTCGAGTTGGTTGATCTTTTCGCGGAGTCGCATTTCCTCGCCGTAGTTTTCATCAAGGATGTTGGCGATGGTTTCAATTAGCACATCCGGCCTACATCGTGCCGACTTGACCTTGATGGCCACCTGTACAGCCTTGGGCATCTTTGCAGTCTGAATCACAACTTCACCTCCCCGTTGTTCGGACTGTCATTCCAGGCATAGATCAGCGTGCCAATGATCAGTAGCAGTGATGTCACGAAGACGGCCCCGCGAATACTGCCGGTGATCCAGCAGAGAAATCCAAACACCGCGATAGCCATAGCCATGACGCCAAGGGTGATGGAGATCAGCGATCCAGTCACACAATCATTCCCCTCGTACCCTTTGACGAGCGGACACCCCTGCTCATCAGTCTCAGACATCATGGCTGCAAACCGTGCGTCGTCGCTGATGTAGACGGTGTCTTTGTTGCTCGACACTGTGCGTTTCATGCTGTACCACCTTCCAGCTTGGGACTCACCAACCTTGCGTCTCTGATCTCCGAGCGATCAACTCGAATGTTTTCAGGTGCCTGCACACCAACAAGTGCTTTACCGTCTTTGATTGCGGTGATCCGCACGATGATGTCGTCGCTAATGATGATGTCCTGTCCGACTTTTCTGGCTAATACAAGCATGGTTTGATTCCTTTCAGTTAATGGAGCCGGTGGGAATCGAACCCACGTTTCCAACCAGCTACCGCATGCGGTCTTTGCTGGCGGTCGAAACCAACACGTTCGGCCCCGCGTTCAATCAAATAGCGTTGGCCATCCGTGGCCCTTGAAGCGTCAATGCCTTACGCCGTTGTGTTTTGTTATGTGCGATTTCTGTGGCAATCTGTACAACCTGGTCAACAGCACCGTTGATCTCGGTTCGCAGTCGCATGGCTATCGCTTGCTCGCTCGAACTGATTTCACCATCTTCGACCGCATCAACGATGTGACGCACAGTGCGGTTGACTGCATCAAGTAATCGCATGGCCGCTTCACGCTCGTCTTTGGCGTCAACAATGCCGTTGCCATCCAGATCGGTTTCAATTTTTCGCTTAGGCAATACAGTGACAGCCCAACCATTGAGGAGCGTCTGAATCACCGGTAACTGCAAATCAGATGGCAGGCGGTCAATGATGTACCAGAGTGTGCTGAACATCTGATCCTCTGGCGTTGGCGTTTCGTCACTGAGCATCCTGGCCACGGTTGAACGGCTTACGCCCGGCTCGGTGTAAAGCTGCTTTGCAGGCAGGTTGCCAGACTCAACGGCGTCACGGACCTGGGCGTGGATCGCTGCCAGAATCCGACTGGCTTTGTCACCGGCGTGATGGTTTGTGTGTCGTGTGTCATTCATGGTCATCATCCGTGGGTTAGAGTGTTTGGTATGAAAAATGGATTACATCGAAATAGCGTTGTGCCGGAGCATCCAGCGAACCTTTTTGTGATTGGTGCAGATTTGCAGGTGTTTAGGCTTGCCGTTGTTGCTGGATCGCAAGTCAGCCACTGCCTTATCAACCTGCCTGCGAATCTGGCGAGTCACTTTGCGTGGCTTTGGATTGGATTCAAAAGACCGGCTGTCGGAGAACCAGACCTTAGGATGCTTGCGAATGGATAAGCGAAATCGCCGTCCTTGATTCGCCATCTCGGCAAACATCTGAAAGAACTGCAATGATTTTTTCTGTTTTTCCATGTTCATGCTCGCTACGGTTTGAAGTTAAAAAATTCAGGTCGGACGCAGTAGGTTTAGGGGTTCGCCCGACCTGCGGAGGGGGTTTGGAAAACACCGGCACGGCTCGTTAGAACACGCACAGCCGTACCGGCGAAGGTAATTCATGTTGGTTGGGTAGCGGAAGGCATGGGGGCGGCAGTGACGCCAACCCCCTGCCCTTCCGGGGCCTGTGTAGCGACGGGGCCGAGTTGGCCACCCATCGCGTGGAATGTCTGAATGATGCGGACAAGAGTTCGTCCGGCCTGCTTGTCATCGACTTGGCGTTGATAATGCTCAACGATCGCAATCGCGGGCTTGTCAGTCAGTCGAATGGCGTCAAGATTGTTCGTCATTGGATTGGCTCCTGTGTTGATGTAAAGTTTATGTCAAGTTTCTTGCTATTTCAATACATTTTGACAGAAAATGTGAAATTTTAATACCTATTCTTTGCTTACAAATGCATAAAACTTGTCTAAAATCATACAATGCATGAACTTGGTGAAATAATTAAAAAGGCTCGCACGAACCTTGGAATGAGCCAAGAAAAGCTTGCAAGTGAAGCCAGCGTTTCTCGTGTCAGTATTCAGAGCATTGAAACTGGCAAGACTGGAACGCCTCATGCAGCAACACTGATCGCCATCGCCCGTGCTCTAGGCTTCAACACATGGGGTGAGGTCATTGCGTCAGTCACGCAACCACCCGCCCCCAACGGTCATCACGGGCAAATTCCAATCCTGTCTCAAATTCCGGCAAGCTGGGGGAGCGATTTTGAAGTGAACGGTGCGTACAACTATGAAGAAGCTTTAAGCTATCTGCCAATGCTTCCAGGCGTTGAAGATATTCGTGCATTTGGACTGGTTGTAACGGGCGATTCGATGATGCCGCGTTACCAGGAAGGTGAAGTGGTTGTCTGCTCCCCTTCTGAATGGCACAACCAAGGATTCGAAGATGGCCGACGTTACGCAATTCGTTTTACAGAAGATTCAGGTGGTGGCACTACCATCAAGCGCGTGCACCGCGTGGATGATGATCACATCGACCTGATTCCCGAGAATGACCGTCACCCCACCAGGCGAGTTAAAGACGCTGATGTTGTCTTGGCCGCTGTTGTTGTGGGTCGGTATGTGAAGGAATGATTTAACTGCTTTAAAGGGGGGAAAATGCCCGCACCTAAAAAGATTTCAGAAACCATCCTATCTGCCATGAAGCAGATGCAGCCTGTCATTGAGCAACAAAAGACAAGGGACATATCCGAAGCTGACACTGTCACATTGATCAAAGATGTGATGTCTGAGGCATTGGGATACGACAAGTATCTTGACCTGACGGGTGAGTATGCCATTCGAGGCACATATTGTGACCTTGCCGTTAAATTCGACGATAAAAGCAAAATCTCAATCATCATCGAAGTTAAAGCAATCGGTATAACGCTTGATGACAAACACATTAAACAAGCTGTTGATTACGCTGCCAACGAGGGAGTTGAATGGGTCATTCTGACCAATGCTGTTGAATGGCGCTTGTATCGTGTCGTGTTTGCCAAGCCGATTGATCACAACATTGTTCACAGATTCGATACGCTCGAACTGGACTTCAAGAAATCCGATTCTGCTGAGGCTTTGTACCCAATCTGCAAACATGCCTTCCAAAAAGGTGTTCCCGAGAAGATGCTTGACCTGCAAAAAGCAACCAGTAGATTCATGATCGCTGCACTGCTACTCAACAGCGATAACGTTCTGACTGCGATAAGAAGGGATCTCAAACGCGTTGTTGAGGTCAATGTCGACGAAGACACACTGGCTGACATCCTCAAAAATGAAGTCATTAAACGCGATGCCCTTGAAGGGAAAGATGCAACTGACGCTGCAAAATTGGTTGACAAACGCAGTGGACGCAAACTCAGAAAGGTTGAATCCAAGCCAGCCCCAGAATCTACCCCACCCACCTCTCAACCTTAATCACCGGGATAGGCGGCAGTTTCGGCCCCATCTCTTTGACCTCCAACAACTCAATCGCACTCTCACCCCCCTTGCGAACCCATGTGCTCATGAACTGTAAACACACAGCAGCAAACCTGTCACACTGCTGTTCCTCGTCCGATTCAAGCTTGCCGAAGTGATGACACCAGGCGTGCCAATACTCGTGAAGCACAATCTCAAGCCATCGCCTACGGCTGGCCTGATCACTGATGTAAATCTCCCGATCGTCGAAGTTGATTAGGCCATCCACTGATTGGCCCGTCTCAGGATGTTTCAGATTTTTTACAACCAATACACGATACGAAAATGGACCGGCAAATAATTCCACGTCCCCGAACTCCCTTCTCCTGGGCCCCCATTGCCACATCAACACGGGCACTAAAATTACCCTAACAACAGTTTCATGATTTGAGACGGCTTGTCAAGATTTTTTGATCGCAGTTATGAAATATGACACGACCGGGACAGGCTTATCAATCTGCATGACGCGCAAATTTGAACAAATTCAGATTTCGGAGCCCAATTTCGTCGCATCACACCTCAGTCCAACCGAATCGTGACGCAGCAAGGCCATGATATTGACCTGGTCGGATGGCTTTTTCCCATTCTATATAGATGCACTGCTGAATCCCGAAAATCGCCCCTGGTTCGACTGTGCGGCGTTCCAGCAAAATGCGACTAACGTCCCGTCCTGTAAACCCGGCTCAAACAGGCGGCAAATGGGCTGGCAAAGCGGGCAAGTCGAGCGTGCCGGCAGATTGTCACCGCAAATCTCAGAATTCGGTCGTCGAAAATCGAGCCTGATTTTCCCCCTCTCCCTGCACCCTCTCCCCCCGAAAGATGAGAGAAGAAAGAGAGAAAGATAGAAGACGTCATAGGGACCTTTAAACCCACCTTTGGAACGACCTTTGAGAGCACCTTTGGGAACACCTTTAAACGTGGGACATATTGACGCACCTACATATAGCGCAAATATTGTCCAAGTCAGATGACGGATGATGATGATTTTTGTTCTTGATTTTGCTGTTGATCATCTGTGGAAAAATTGGCTTTTATGTCTCGCGCGTGAGCCACATAAGGTGCATACAATCATGGGATGCCAAAGACCACACGCAAACCGGGACCAGTCACTGTCAACGCTGACCGTTGGGGCATCGGAGAAGATGGCGAACCGTCGATCCGGCTGATCCCGCGCTCGGGGTCTGATCCTGACCGACGCGATGAGATCAACCAGGACTTGTCGGATCGGATCAATGAGGCGTCTGCCCAGTTGCTGCTGTGGGAGCGTCAGTTGATGCGGCTGCGTGGATCCACGTCATACGCCGATCAAATGTTGGCCATGTCGCTGACGGTGCAGCACGCCGATTTGATCGGCAAGGTGTATCAGATGGAGGAAGACCTGTTCACCGGCTTGATCGCAGCACTGCAGGAAGCCAGTGCCAATGCACCTGAGTACCCTGGGCTCTATGATGACACACCGGAGCAGAAAGACATGTTGTACGGTGAGCGGTCGAAGCTGACTTATGAACCACCAAAACAGCCGGATCTTTATCAGGATGTCCACCACCCCAAGCACATCGAATGGTTGGATCAGATAGATGATATTGAGTATGGCGACGAATATTGATCCCTACACCCAACATCCTGTAGACACGATGACGCATCTGCCGATATAGTGTGCATATCGATACCGACGCTGGTTATGGGTAGGCCATCGTCCAAAGAAGCACGCCAAAATCATGCCATCGTCACCACGCAGCCAAGCCAAAGGCTGTGAATCCACCCATTTCAGCCCCGACGACGAAGCACGCATCTGCGACGAAAATCTCGCATGGGCCGAAAATCTGCTGCGCAAGCATTATGGCAAGCGTGCGGTCGAATGGGCGGGTGAGGGACTTCTAGCTGCATGCAGAGCCTACGATCCTGACCGCGGAGATTCGTTCCGGGGATTTGCTGCAACCGTGACCCTGCGCACGGCCGCACATGGTCTTCGGCAGATGTACGGAGCACCTGATACAGCCAAAAACCAGGCGCTCAGCCAATCTGTCACGTATCAAGAATTCGACCAACCGGCCCAGCGGACCGAATTGGCCGCCCCGGATATCTCCCCCACCGAATTTGATCCTGACCAGGCCGACGAATTTATTGCTGTCCTTGAGTTCATTGACTGCCAGCCGGCCAGGAACCGCCTGATCGGTCTTGGCGCCATCCTGACCGGTCTGACACCCACTCAACTATCTGAGGTCATCCATATTGACAAACGAGAGGTTAAATCCAAACTCGATCGTCTTCGGCGACTTGTATCAGCTGCTTGATGCGGTGATGTTGACTGGCGCCGAAATGTCCATGGGCAAAGGCAACTCCAGACTCGCGCGCATCAGCATCACACGCCGGCACGATCACTGGCGACTGCTGTATTGGTACATGGTCATCCTTCAGCAGCATGGTATTGAGATGCGCATTCGTGGCTATCGCTCGGCAGTGCGCACGGGTTCCATCACGTTCTCGAGCCTCCATCAACCGCTCATGGTCCGGGCCTATCGGCGCTGGTACAGATCAGTGGGCAAGCAGCTACCGTTGGATCTGCTGATCAACAAGCCCACCTTGTGCATCCTGCTTGCAGGTGCCTTGAGGCGATGGTCCAGGGGAAGCCAGAAGTCCAATCAAATCATCATCCCAACACCGCCCTGCCACCTGATGAGTCTGGGCAGCTTAACCAGCCAGGTGCGGGAGCACGTTCCCGTCGTGTCCTCGTGCATGCTCAGTCGCAGCGGGAGGATCCGCGTGCCAGCAGATGCGGCAATGGCGTTTGTAGACGGCGCGGTGCCGCAGAGTATTTGGAGATATTGATGGCATATTTAGTAGCCAATCAAAGTACTTGCCTGACAGGGGGTGGTGCATGACATTTTCCGCAGATTTAGGTATTCAGGCGGGGGTCATGTACGCAGCAGGCTCCGGTCCGGTCACGCCTCCGTTTACCTGGCTTTGTTGGGTAGAGAGAGTTGATGGTTATGAATCTAACACGTTGGTGGCACACGATGCCACCGCTGGCAACGTCATATCTCTGTACATTTACAGCGATGGCAAGTTTGCCCCATCAATTGCATCATCTGGAGGCGCGCTGGAACTGACAGATCCAGCGGCGTACATTGGTACTGGTTGGCAGCAGATTGCATTTACATGGGCTGCAAACGGTGACGTAGCATCGTATGTTGGAGCCACACAAGTTGCGACAGCCAACACATCGCTTGAGCCCGTGGTCAATAACGAATTGATCATCGGCGGTTTTAACTTTGGCGGCGGCTTTTTTTTCCCAAGCGCAACTTGCAAGGTGTCGCTGCCCGCGCAATGGACACGTGTCCTCACCCCCGCCGAAATCGCCACCCTTGCAGCAGGTGGACCACCTGACACCATCTCAACCGGCTTGGCCAGGTACTGGGAAAATCTGACAGGTGCCGGACCGCATGCTCCCAGAGTTGGTTCAGGCAATCTGGTCGAATATGGCACTGTGACCGACGCCGCGTCCGACCCGCCGGTAACCTTAGGTGGCGGCCCGACTGAACCATCATCCCCAATCCTTTGTCCTTTCAATTCGCGCATCATCGACGCGGGGCATCATGGGCGGTCAAGGATTATTTCAAGATCGAGGTTAATCGCATGAGCTACCAACCTGGCGACATGGTGACCGGCAGATTCTTTGCACGCCACACGGACACTGGCGCATTGACCGATGCGGATAGCCTGCCCACCGCAGCGATCTATCTCAACGGCACGGTCGCTGGTTCTGTCACAGTGACCATCACCAATATCACAACCGGCATCTACACCTATTCATTCACCTTACCCGCTGATTGGTCTCGCGGAGACCACATTCAATGCGAGGTATCAGCCACCGTGGACAGCACAAGTGATATCGGCACGGTCATCGAATTCACACTCGAATCCGCGCTGGGCCTGGAGTTCACCGTTGACGATACATCGATCACGCCCACCACCACGTACTGCGCATTGAATGACGGGCCTGCTGGTGATGATGTTTTAAACGGTCGATTCCTGGTCTTTAGCAGTGGTGCAAACAAGGGGCTTGCACTACCAATCTCTGACTACAACGGCACCACGAAACAAGTCAACTTTGCAACCGCATGGCCCACCGCACCGGTCGATGGTGATCAGTGTGAGGTCATTGGTCTGACCGTCTGATCATCGAACTACAACCTCAAGGAAACACTGATATGACACTTTCGAACTATGCTGAAGACGCAATCCTCAACGCCCTATTTGGCAAAACCAGTGATTTTGGTGCATTGGGTTCTGCTCCAAGCATGTACGTCGGACTTTCAACGGCTGATCCTGGCGAAGACGGATCGAGCGATGCGCCTCCATCTGGTGACGGCTATGCCCGTGTGAGCACCGCGGCCAGCGATTGGAACGCAGCATCTTCTGGCAGCCTTGACAACGCCAACATTATTCAATTCCCAGAAGCAACTGGATCATGGGGGACTATCACGCACTTCACGATCTATGACGCTCCAACTGGTGGGAACTTGATATTTTCAGGCGCTCTTGACACGCCTAAAGCATTCATTTCTGGCGACACGCCTTTATTCGCCGCGGGTGACCTGAGTTTCACTGCAAATTAATCTAATGTGACATATGATCGACAGACGCAAACTATTGTTTTTCCTTACGGGCAATGCCAATCAAATGATTGGACAATCAAGCCTGTCTGTCACTATGTCATCATCTTTATTGTCAGCCCACAAACTTCAAGGGAATTGCACGCTGGAAGTTGCTGGGAGTGCGGAACTATCAAGGGACCGGAATCATATTCGAGGGACATCAGGACTCACGGTATCTGTGCTGTCATGTGCCGTATCCCGAAAACCAACGCTAATCAGCAATGCTTTACCAACAGTATCTGCCAATGGCAACCTGTCCAGTGTAAAAAAAGTATCTGGATCATCAGGATTTGCAGTTGATACTGCAGCAGAACTCAACAGCCAGAAACTCATCGGCAGCGCTGCGATGAGCGATTACACGGCATCTGGACATCTGTCTTCCGTTCGCAAAATCACAGGCAATACCACCGCCACCATTGAAACGACAGCACATGTGTCCAGCAGCAAACGGCTTATCGCCAGTGAAAGCTTTGCCATCAACGCGGCCATGGCCATCATCTATTACCATCAGTTTTTGCTGCATGAAGGCGATGTTGTCATTGACCAAACCAGCGGCAGTGTTCGCCAACTCGACCTTAACCACCTGCTCCCCCAGGGCCTCTGGACGCTCGGCCTGTCCTACGTGGACCAGTACGGCAGTGAATCCCCCCAGGCTATGATCGAAGTGGAATTTGACGCTGATGGTCATGTGGTCAGTCAACTACGTGAGATTGACACGATCGAAGCGGCAGCACTGGCAGGTGGCTACATCGCTCTGATCATCACACTGGAAGACAAGCAAGCCTGGCACCGCAATCCGATGGGCTTTGAAGTGTTCGATACATCTTCGCAGATGGTCATCGGCACGATCGCGGCATCTGGCAACGGCGCGTACATCACCGAAGCGACAGCCGGACCATTTACACACGGACTGACCAAGCGACTGAAGGTGCGGCCGTATGATGCTACAGGCTATGGGGTGTGGTCGAATGTGCCGTCGGTAGTGGTGGATTCTGAAGGGCCAGTGGCGCCGGTGGTGGTGGGGTAAAACCGCCATGCCCCATTTTCTGTCACAACTCGACAAGTACCTGTCGAGATGGCCAACAAACCGACACAAAAAGAGAAAGAGCACCGCATCGCCAAGGTTTTGAAGATGCTCGTCGACGGCTATACCAAGGGAGAAATCAAGCGCGAATGCCGTGAGCGGTTCGATGCATCAGCACGGACTGTCGAGCGTTACCTGCAACAAGCCCGCAATCTACTGATCGAGGAGTTGGAAGAGCCAATTGAAGCCATCAAGGCCCGCAGCCTCACGCTATACCGCTCAATCATTAATGATCGTAAAGCCACACTGCTCGACAAGGTCCGCGCTCAGAAGCGCATCGACAAGATCATGGGCCTTGAGGCGCCGCTCAAGCACGAGGTTTCCGGCCGTGATGGTCGCCCCATTCAAACGCAGATGATCGATCCGGCCAAGGCTACGAAGATTGCTGGTGATCCGGCTATGGCTGCACATGCTGAAGCACTTGGCCTGACACTTGGTTTGCCCACGGGCGAAATCACAGATGACGAGGGTGACAGTGAATGAACCTGCCATCCAAGAAATCGACTGGCATAAAGTGCCGCGTGAAGTTGCCTGCTCACGCCCGGACTGGTTTGCGGCCTGGGTCACGCGGGACGATCCACCTGCTTTGCAGTACCAGGTGTTTGAGCACATCGCCTATATCGCCAACATCGTGACACGTGCCATCCGCAAGGGTAAGGGTCGTTTGATCATCAACCTGCCACCGCAGCATGGCAAAAGCCTGTTCCTATGTCGCTGGCTGGTTGTCTGGATCCTCGAACACTGGCCTGATCTACGGATCGTCTCCGCTTCGTACTCTAAGGATCTGATTTACGGGCACTCCAGCTTTGCACGAGATCAATTCGACCAGCGTCAGGAACTCAACACCAGTTTGAAGCATGACAACAAAGCTGTTGGCCGATGGAACACACACACCGGACTGGGTGGGCTCTATAGCACTACCATTGGCGGTGCAATCTCCGGATTCTCGATGGATGTGGGTTTGGTAGATGACCCGTACAAAGACTGGGCAGACGCATGGTCCCCTGCCACCCGTCGCAAGGTCAAACAATGGTTCGACTCTGCGTTCTACACACGAAAGCAGGAGAACACCACCATGATCATCCTGCATACCAGGTGGCACCCAGATGATCTCTCCGGCTACCTGCTCAAAGATCACCCTGACGATTGGCAACTTATTCGATTGCCAGCCATTGCCGAACAAGGCGATCCCATGCGTCGTTATATCGGTTCACCGCTCTGCCCGCAGCTGCACACACTCGAATCACTCATGGGCAACAAGCAATCGCAAGGCATCTGGGACGCGGTCTATCAACAGGATCCCAAAGGCTTGGGTGATGACGCTCTTTACAAGCATTTCAGCGAGACTCGAAACGTCAGCGATACTGTTTTACTCAATTATGACCTGCCGCTACACATCTCAATCGACTTCAACAAACGCCCAGGTAGCCACATGCTCATTGGCCAATACGACAAAGACGCGGACATGATTACCACCGTCGATGAGATTTACGGCGACCGGTGGGACACGATCCAGATCATGCGGGACTTCACAGATCGCTGGTGGCCACAGAACTGCAAGCACAAATCGTTTTCAGAAATCAACGTGTTTGGAGACAGTGCGGGACGCTCCGAATCCATTTACACCAGTGATAGCGGCTACAGGATCATGCAACGTGTATTGCAACCGCTGGGCGTACCGGTCTACAAACGAGTACCCAAGAAAGCCCCGGATATCATCGACAGCGTGTTGGCCACCAATGACGCTCTGTCAGACATCAACGGGCAGGTGCATTGGCTCATTCATCCACGATGCAAGAAGCTGATCCGCGACCTGCGGGAAGTGATGCCTGATGAGTATGGCAAGCCGGACAAGGATGCTGATTTTACACTGACCCACGCCTCAGACGCGGAACGCTACAGGGTACATCGAATCAGGCCGTTGAGGATAAATGAGCCAAGCGGTCGTGTGAATGTGTGACACCGCCCCTACACATTTGAAACTTTTTTTCTCCAACCACATGGCATAACCCTGATACCCCGGACGGAGAACGCCCGTGTTTGAATTAATCGCCATGCGGTCTGCATCAGCAGCACTGGCCACAATCACTTTTGCCACCGCCACGGTCGTAAGCGAAAGCTCGTTGATTCCCTTGGGGTTAGTCATCATCGCATGCGGCATTACTTGGAAAGCCGCTAGCAAACTCACCGATCTTGAAGCCCGCGTGAAAGCCTTGGAGAACAAGTCCAATGGCTGAAAAGCCCAACGATCTTAAAAACAAGCCTGTAATCGGCGAGCAAACCGGATCACAGGGAACTTCTGCCGGTATCTCGACGTTCATGCAGATCCCCGGCTTGGATGCAACACCTGCAGGTACATATCAGACTTATCGCTCCATGCTCATGGACCCCACCATTGCACTGGCTCGTGCCGTGGTCATGTCCCCTCTCGTCTGCAACACATGGTCGGTTAAATCCACGGATGGCACGCCGGAAGATCGCGTGTCATTCATTGAAGACATGATTGATCCAATGACGCGGCACTTCGTCCGCGCCATGCTCCGCAGTCTTGACTACGGATGGGCAGGATTTGAAAAGGTTTTCGAGGTTTCAAACGGGCGATGGACGCTTAAGCGACTCAAGCCGCTGCTCCACGACATCACACAGATCAATATTGACAGCAACGGCAAGTTCCAGGGATTCAAACAATCATCAACCGATCTCCCACGTGAAAAGGCATTGCTCTTTACCTATGACCGCGAAGGCGACAACCATTATGGCCGTCCGCGATTGGAAAACATCCGCGAAACATGGTCATGGTGGAAACAGGCCAATGAAGGTGCTGCACGGTACGACCGCAAAATTGCAGGCGTCATGCCTGTGATTCATTATCCGCCCGGTAAATCCATAGACAAAAGCGGCATTGAACGCGACAACTACGAGATCGCCAAAGGTGTTTTAGACAGCATTGCTGCAGGTCATGGTATCGCAGTACCCAACCGTAAAGCCATGGAAGATGATAGCGATGGCAAGGAATGGTCCATCGAGTTGATGGAAGATAAAGGTGGTCGCCAGCCCAGCTTTATCGAACGGCTGCGGTATCTGGATTCGCTCAAATTCCGTGGCTATCTTCGTCCCGAACGTTCTGCCCTTGAAGGTCAATTCGGCACCAAGGCTGAGGCTCAAACTCACGGTGACCTTGGCCTACTCGATGGCGAGCAATTGCAGTCCGACCTTGCCGAAACGATTAATTGGCATGTGGTTGACCAACTTCTGGTTCTTAATTTCGGCGAGGATGCACGTGGGTCTGTCTACTTTGAACCCAATCCAATCCAAGACGAGTCTCGAACATTGGCACGCGAGGTCATCAAGGGCATGACCGCAACGCCTGACGGCCGCGAGTTCTTGCGAGTCTATCTGGATTTTGAACAAATCTCCGAAATGACCACGCTCCCCACGCTGCCTGACGCACCTGACCAGAGCGACAACAAATTGGTCGATGCCGACAATCCTGCCAAATCCATTATGGACGAGCTTGAGAGCACAGTCACAAAGGGGTGATCCATGACCGTCTCCCCTGAACGCCGCAAATATGCAGCAAAACTCGACGCCGACTGCGCCCGTCTGGAAAAGATCGGCATCACTGCATCACAGAAGATCGGTCGCAAGGTTCGTATGGCCGCACTAAAGGCGTATCGTGCTGGCAACGATCCTGCGGCTGCGATCAACGATCCACTTGGCGACCTGTCACCTTTATTGGTTGATGCAATGGTAGCTGCGTATCTGACTGGTCGCTGGCGTGTGCTCAAGACAGTTGAAGCACATCAAGCCAAGACGCTCAAACTATCCACTGCCTATGACAATGCAATTCAGGCACTTAAAGCCCAAATGCACGTTGGCGGCCTGTCCATTGATCAACTGCGAAATGCGTTTGTGCCTGATGCGTTGGTCAAGCTGCAAGATATCAATCGAGTGGTCGGCGGAAAGATAACCACCAAGATGCTGGAACTCACCCAGCGTCAGGCACATGTCGGCACGGGAATCCGTGAATTACAGCAGGTGTTTAAAGCCGCCGGCATCACTCCCGAAAACAGCTACACGCTCGAAAACATCTTTCGCACTCAAACACAACTGGCCTATAGTGCCGGTCGATGGGCAGCATTGCATGAGCCGGAGATTGATGAGATTTTATGGGGGTTTGAGTATTCAACCGTCGGTGACGACAGGGTCCGTTCAAGCCATAATGCAATGGACGGAACGCGACTTCCCAAAGATCATTCATTCTGGCAAACCAACTGGCCACCCAATGGATGGTCATGTCGATGCCAGGCGTTGGAGATTTTTGAAGGTGATGATCTGGCCAAGGCAAGCAAGATCATCCTGCCAAGCCCCAAGACGGTTGATGGCGTGGCTTTTCAGCCCCAAGCGGATCGTGGTTTTGAGTTTAATCCGGGACAGGCGTATAGCGTTCCGAATATTGACCCGTTACCAGTTGTGAAACCCAAGCCGGAAGACAAACCAGTTCCGGTTGATCCCACCCTGGTCGTGCAGGACGTGCCTGCTCGTGTCACGCCGGTTAAACCAGCATCAAAACCCAAGAAAACACCCAAACAAAATGCGAAAAAACCATCCACTACGCCAAAGTCGAACAAGAAGCCAACGGTTAAGCCCGTCCCCCCAATACCAACCGTCAAAACTCAGCACGCCAAAAACTTGGTTAATTACAATGTACGCAGCAAAAACGCCAAGCACATTGCAAATGCCATGGAGTCGATCAATAGCGTGCACGGCGTTCCCAAGGGCATGCGGATTCTTGATGTGCGTGATAACAACAGTTCAACTTATGGCGAGTATGTCTTCGGGGAGCGTACTGGTTCGCCTTTCTACTTCAAGTTGACAACAAAAGGCAATCGTCAAGGATTCGCCATGCTGCATGAGATGGGGCATTATCTCGACCACCACGGAATCGGTACGCCCGGCAAGTTTGATTCTAAAACAGGTGGTCAATCAAGTGTTGTCCTTGAGCAAATCAAAAAGTCTAAGGCTTACACAAAGCTGAAAACAAAGCGGGATGAATATGCAGCAGCCAAAAACAAATCTATGGTCAAGCATCTTGATTATCTACTAAATGATGACGAGCTTTTTGCCCGCGGATACTCTCAACATATTGCAATTAAATCGAAAAATGCGAAAATACTAGAAGAGTTAAACGAATGGCGTAAAAACAAAGAGATTTCCTATCAATGGGACGATGACGATTTCAAGGAAATATCCAGCGCTTTTGACCAAATGTTCAGTAATCTTGGATGGGCCAAGTGATGCATACACCACTTCAACTACTCAGCATGGATTTCGACGACGCAGTCGATGCAGTCATGCAGGATACGCCAGGTATTGAACGCAATGTGGCTGAGCAGGTTGTCAATACTGTATTCACCGGTGGTGATGTTGTTGCGATTGATGAGAGCGATATTCCTGCATACGAGTCCGACCCTGATAGCTTCCTTAAGGCTCGGCAGCGTCAAAAATACCTTTCTGAGCAACCGTCATAACACCGCCCTTCTCTCCTTCTGACGCCCGGCAGGTAACCACCTGTCGATGCCCACCGACACTATCATCATTGAGATCACGCCATCCGAGGATGGGTTCCGCGCCCAGTCTTTCGGTCAGGAGCCGCGCGTTGTCGGTACGGGTGAATCTGCCCTCGCTGCACTTGATGACCTGGTAAACGACTGGCACCGCGCCCGCACAATCAATCCTGATTTTAATCCCGGACCGTCTGCCTCAATTCCGAAAGCGACGGTGGCACGTGGATAACATTCTCGTCCCATACGCACTGGCATCACTTGGTTCAGAGCCAATCGCCCTATCCAGCAAAAGTGGCTACCGCTTTCGCAAAGATGCGGCCAAAGTCGGCAATTGGATCGCCCGCAATCCCATTGATGGGTCTGACCTCAAACTGGAAATCACCCGTGAACGTATCGCTGAGTGGGTCGCAAAAAACAAGTTGATGCGAAACAACGGCGTGAGTGTGGACCTCACCAAAGACCACAAACGTGGTGCCGACTCCAAGATCGGCAAGGTTGACACCCTCGACATGGATGGCGATCTGCTGATGTTTGAGTCCACCGCTGCTGATGACGATGCTGCAAAGCTTTGCCAGCGTTGCAACGAGGTGAGTATTGAGATTCACCCAGACTACAAAGACTCCAAAGGTAACAGCTACGGCGAGGCGATCACTGCGATCACCGTGTGTCGCAATCCTGTCATCACAGGCCAGCAACCGTTTGTCCCAATCGCTGCTTCACGCGACACCGCCTCTCCACACCTAATCATTTTTTCTCTCAACCAACCTGACGTAACCAAAACACCTTCACAGGAGAGTGACATGCTCACCAAGGAACAGATCGCCGAAGCCAAAAAGAAACTCGGCCTTGCCGACGATACTGCTGACGCCAAGGTCGCTGAGACGATTATGCTCAGCCTGGACGCCCCTGCCAAAATCAGCACATTGCAATCCGACTTGGACAAGTCCAAGCAGACTGTTGCCGACTTGCAGACCAAGCTCGCTGCCGCTCCTGCCGCTCCTGTGCAGTTGTCCCGCGAAGTGCTGGCGCTGTCCAAGGACGCACTGAACACCAAACTCGGTTCGCTGGTCGACAAGTGCTGCATCACACCGGCTGTCAAGGATAAGCTCGAAGCCGAATTGTCCACGCCGATCATGCTCAGCATTGGCGACGGCCAAGACCGTCCGTCCTACGCCAAGATCGTCGACATCCTCGCCGAAAACAAGGCTGGCGAACTGGCCAAGCTACTCGGCGAAAAAACCGGTGTGCAGACTACCAACCTGTCCCGCGACATCCCTGATGGTGACGCTGAGCAGGAAGAAAAAGAACTCAAAGAACTTGCCGAACGCACCCGCAAAGCTGCTGGCGGCAAATGAACTGACCAATCCATGCGGTAGTGACCGCTGAACCATCCAATTTGGAGAACCCATCATGGGAAGCTTTGGACGAGAAATCAAAGATACAACTGGTCGCCCTATCCAAGTGAGTGCAGACGGTCGGCCTGAATGGAAGGTCGGCGGCATCACCGTTGACTGGTCTACCGTTGACTCCCTGACCGCTGAAGAAACGCTGACAGATGGCACTGTCGTCAAAATCGGCGACAAGGTGCTGCCATACGGCACTGTCTTGGCTCACATCACCCTTGGTGAAGTGCAGACCATTGACCTGTCTGGCGATGCTGACCCCAACGGTGGCACATTCACCATCTCATACGATGGCCAGACCACTGACACTATTGCATACAACGCGAGTGCGCAGGTCGTGCAGGACGCATTGTACGCCCTCTCGAACATCGATCCCGGCGACGTGGTAGTGAGTAAATCAAGCTTTGTCTACACGCTGACATGGCGTAAAGCCCTCGGTAATGTCGCCGAAGTCACCGTGGATGAATCCTCGCTTGAATCCGGTGGCAGCATCACTGTGACCATCGCAACTTCGACCGGCGGCACTGACTCTGGCAAGTATGGTCCAGCTGACACCACCGCTTCTGACGGTCGCCAATCCCTTGAGCGTGGCAATGTGTACATCCTCGACGAAACCGTTGTGTACAGCGAGCCAGGCTCAGACCACCCGGCAGTGTTCGAAGGCGGTCGTATCTGGGAGCAACGTCTGCAGGTCGGTGTGACCCGCGATGGCTACACCCAGCCCGCTTTGTCTACCGTGCTGACTGCGATGCCCCGGCTGCAACTGGTCCGCGAATCCAACTGATTTTCTGAACTGTGAATTAACCATCGGCCACGAATGGCCAAGAATAACGGAGATATTGACATGCCTGCAGGCTACAACCCCTTGGCAACCAACCGAATCAAAGCGATGTGGAACGCCCTTATGGACGTTCGGCAGATCCCTGACAATCTCCGTTACCTTAAGCGGACACCGATTGTCTTTGCTGAAGATGATGAAATCATGGCACGACTGACCGAACGTTCCATCATTGCCGATGTGGTTGCCGATGATCAACCCGCCGCTGTGCGTAACGATCACCAGATCACGCTGGAAGCGACCAAGATTCCCAACATCAAGTCCGGCACCAACATCAAGCAAAGCATGCTCAATCTGGTGCAGCGCATCAAAGCCGAACAAGCCATGGCCGGTGACGCGAACATCTTTGAAAACTACTTGACTGGCCGCATGGACAAGCTGATGATCAATGTTCGCATGCAGATGAATCTGATGTGTGCAGGCATGATGCTCGACAGTTATTCATGGTCTGGCCTCGGTATCAAGTCCGGCACCGTGACGTTTGGTACACCAAGCGACTTGAAGGTCACGCCTAGCGTTGGCTGGGCTACATCAGCAACCGCAACCCCAGTCGCCGACATCATGGGTGTTAAAACCACAGCACAAAACAAATACGGTGTGGAATACAACCGCATCACCATGTCCAACGCTGATTTTCTGCTGATGATCAATACCACTGAGTTCCGCAACGCGGCCAGTGCAATGAAGCTTTTCAACTTCTCGGCAGATCAATTCAGCACCGCCATTGCCAACAACAACGCAATCAAGATGGTTGCTGAGTCTGTCCTGGGCATGACCATCGAAATCGACGACACGCAGTATGGACGTGAAGCCAGCGACAGCTCACACAGCTACAGCCGCTACCTGCCTACCGGCAAGGTATTGCTGTCCAATACCAGCGACGATGGTAACTCCAGTTCGTTCGACTTCGCCAATGGCATCGTCACTGAAACCGTGGTCGGTTCCATGAGCATCAATGGTGCACCTGCCATCTTTGGCGGTCCTCAGACTGGCCCGGTCGCATTTGCCACGTTGCCGAACCCTGACCTCAACCCGCCCAACGCCAATCTGTGGAGTGTTGCTCGCGGCTTCCCCCGCAAGCACAACCAGGCGGCTACCGCCATCCTGACCGTCGGCTAAACCGCCATCCTGATCCTGTAACAAATCCGCAAGGAGTCAATCGTGAGCAATTACGACAGTAACGGAAACCTGAAACGCTCGGCCATGGAACAGATCATCAAGTCCGGTGGTTCGGTCATGGTCAATGGCCAGACCATCACCAAGGTCGAAGACCTGCCCAAGCAAGCAGTGAAGGAATCCGGCTCAACCGCCCCATCCGACACTGCTGACGCCAAGGCCAAGGCAGAATCTGACGCAAAGGCTAAGGCCGACGCCAAAGCTAAAGCAGAGACTGCAAAAGCTAAGGCCACAAAGTAAGTCATTCTGATACCTCACGTGTGAGAGGTCGTCATCCTGCTGCCCGGCCTGTTCATCCCAGGTCGGGCAGTTTTATTAAGAGAGCATCACATGCCCTATTCAACACGCACAGACATCGAGGACATCTTTGGCCCCATCAACGTGCAGACGTGGGGCAACCTGGATGCTGGCGACATCGAGGACGAAGATGTACTCGCCGACATCGCCGCACGCATCACACGTGCAATCTCTCACGCAGACGATCATATTAATGCCATCCTTAGCGGGTCGGACTATACCATTCCCCTCTCTGCACAACCGGGCAAGTCCATCGGCCTGATCACAACCATCTCAGCGACATTAGCAGGCTGCTGGCTCTACGAAGCTCGCGGTCTGGATGATGCAGATGATGAGGGGCGACCGTACAACCGCTACTCGTCGAAGAAAAAATCCGTCGAGACCATGCTCGCTAACATCGCTGATGGCAGTCTCAAGATTGATGCAGTCCAAGCAACGGCGGGCGTCAACATCCCGTTCGTCGTGTGATCCCGAAAGGCTCCCCGATGTTCCGCATTCACAACACCATCACACTCGACCTGTCACGGCTTGAAGCGTACAAGCGTCGGTTCCGCAATCCGAAGACGCCCGAGATGCGACCGGTGATGAATCAATGGCGTGCCAGGTATCTGGGCTTTGTTCGCAGGCGATATGTCGAGCAATCCAAAGGTGGCGGCAATTGGCCAAGTCTGAGCCCCGCAACAATCCGCAGTCGTCGAAAAGGCAAGGGTAAAGGGTCGCCGGCGATCATGCGAAACACCGGCACATTGCTGGCCGTGCTTGATACTCAGCGGACAGACAACTGGAAATTCATCAACAACGGCCTGCGAGTCGGGTTTCTCAAATCAAAAACGTCAAGACACCCCGGCGGCAAACGCTCACTGAGTGTCGCAGACATCGCTGGCATTCACCAGTTTGGCAAAGGCCGCAACCCCAAGCGAGAAATCATCGTTGATCCCGACAAACAAACCACCGATGGCATGATCCGCGATCTGATGCGGGCCACCAAATAGGAAACGCACACATGACTGTACCTGCTGAACCATGGGGACAAGTCCTCACTGCATTATGGAACGTTCTCGAATCCAGAAGCGGATTTACCAGTCTGGTCAAACCCGGCAACCGTATCCGATTCGATAATCGCATTCGCAAGTCCACCCTGCAGGCCGCTGACGTGCCATTGGTCGCTGTGGTCGCTGATGCCGTGGATCCGCACATGTTTCGCACCAGCAACGGAAGCTCGTTCAAACGCCAGTTCCGCTTTGAGATTTACACCGGCGAGGTGGACATCACCGCTCAAGCTTTTCCTGTGGAGTGGCAAATCATGCTGGCGGTTGCATCGATTGGCAACAGGCTGGACGGATTGGATTTCGTCCGCTCAGTCAGACCCGTACAAGGCCAAGCCCCCGGCGCCGATCCCGAAGGCAAATCCAACGGCTGGTATACCGTCATTGGCGTCGAAGTTGAAGTCTGGTTTGACACCGCCTCTCTCCAATCTTGAATTTTTTTCTTCAACCACATGGTGACTCATTAACAGGAGATCATCATGGGTAACACATACACGGGCATGGGTGGGACAGTCGACGGCGCCAACACAGTGCGCACTTGGTCCACCTCTGAGACCGAAGAAAACAAGCCGTACAATGCATCCAATACCCTTGGCGGTACTGGCCAGCTTGGTGGCATCAAGGATTGGAGCGGTTCGTACACTCAATATGGTCACACCCCAACACACTTCCCCGGCGACACCATCACGTTCGTCGGGTTCGACGGTGCCAACAAGACCACCGGATCCGCGATCATCTCGCAGGTGGAAATTACCGCCAATCAAGAGTCTGGCGACATCGAAAGTATTACCGTGACGCTGGCGGGCAATGGCGCCCTGACGCACACAACCGGGACGATTACCGACTCCACACTTCCCAACCCGCCAAGTTCTCTGTCGCTCAAAGTTGAGTTGGCTGAAACCGACACGTTTACCGAGCTTGATGATGTGCGGTCGTGGACGCTCACTATCGCTTGCGATCTCAAAGAGTATGCATCGTCCAGCACCAGCGGCTGGAAGAAACGCAAGGCTGGCAACATCACAGCGAGTGGTTCAATCTCGTTCTACAACCAGGACGTGCGTACCGCCCCTGATATTGGCGATGTTCGCAAGCTGCGTCTCTACGTCACATCGACGCTGTTCTACCTCATTCATTGGGCACGATTCGGCGAAGGTGCTTACGAGACATCCATCGAAGGTGCTGAACTCGCCAGCGGCACCGCGAACTGGAACTGGTCCGGCTTTAACGCTGGCGTTGCAGGCACGATCACCAAACCCGACACCACGGAATGGTGGCCAGCAGCGTAAGCGACTGAATCAATCAAACAAACCTCCTGACAAGGATCAATCCCATGCCCACTCATTCACTCACTCGCGGCTGGCAGCGTAACAGCGATGTCGAAACCAAACGCCAGGACATCACCGCCGATGGTGAAATCACAGCCGAAATCGCAGTCCCGGATAGCTCGACCGATCTGCAAGCCACTGTTGGCATCGATGTGTCGGAAATCAAATCGCTCTACCTGCTCTCCACGCAGGATGTGACCATCGAAACCAACGATGGCAGCTCAGCAGACGACACAATTGCTCTCAAGGCTGGCATTCCGCTCATCTGGGAAAACGTGTCTGGCTATTACGACAACCCCCTGAGCACTGATGTTACCGACCTGTACATCACCAACGCATCCGGCAGTGATGCTACTGTGACACTGCGTGTGTTGCAGGATGTGACGCCATAACAACTGATTAACAACCACTCACACGCAAGGAGAAGCTATGAGTGATCTATCTACCGTGACCGCCGCGCCGATTGAAATCGAGCTTGGCAGCAAGACCTACAAGATGCGTCCACTGACGATTGCCGACTTAGGCGATTTTGAGAACTGGGTTCGTCAAAAGATTATCGCTAACAGCATGCACGCAGCGCGTGATCTGCCTGCCCGAGACCGCCGTGATTTGACCAGTGAAGCCATCAACGCTGCTTCACGCGTAACCTATGACTCGCGCGAAGCCCAAGGCATGATGCAGTCCATTGAGGGGGCAGGCCAACTCATTTACCTGTCACTACGCCACGAGCACCCCGACATCACACGTGAGCAAGTTGTGAGCAAGCTTGCCAATGTGCAGCAATTCTCCAATCTGGCTGATTCCCTAATGAAAATCTCAGCCCCTAATCTCAATGGAGGCGAATCCCCAAAAGCGGAGCCGGTAAAACCGGCCATCACACAGACATCGCCAAGCTCTTTGTGATTTTGAGCCAAGAATATGGATGGACGCCTAGACAGATCGGCGACCTCACTCTAGCCCAGGCGGTGGTTTATGCGTCAAGCGGCGAACGGCAAGTTGGTGGGAGGCAGAAATTTAAGAGCTTGGCTGCTGCTATTGCAGCTACTAAAGGATCGTGACCTATGCCAATTATCGGTGAAGCTGCAATCAATCTCGTGGCCAACACTCGCCCTTTGCAAAGCTCGCTGGGAAAAGTGGGCGGCATACTTCGCAATAACCTTGCACCTATTGCGAAGATCGGCGGGCTTATCGGCGCGGCAATCTCTGGCGCAACTGTAGCAGCAGGCGTTTTTGGAACAAAGATGGCCGCTGACATGGAACAGACTGAGATTGCTTTTGAATCCATGCTTAAATCCGCAGACAAAGCCAAGCAAGTTATTGGCGATCTGAAAAGATTCAGCGATGTTACCCCATTCGAGCCGGATGAAGTGATTTCTGCGGGACGTGCACTGATTGCGTTTAATGAGCCAGCCCACCAGTTAACGCAAACCCTGACCCGGATCGGCGACATCTCTGCTGGGTTGCGAATCCCCCTTGGCGAACTAACTGAAATCTACGGGAAAGCGCGTGTCAATGGGCGGTTGATGATGGAGGATATCAACCAGCTTACCGGTCGCGGCATCCCAATCATCGGCGAGTTGGCCAAGCAGTTTGGCGTCACAGAAGGCGAGGTGCGTAACCTGGTCAGCACCGGCAAGGTTGGGTTTAAGAATCTTGAGCAGGCGTTTACGGACATGACCAGCAATGGCGGCATGTTCTTCGATTTGATGGCCAAGCAGTCCAAGTCTGCAATTGGATTGTGGAGTACATTTCAAGGCGCGATCAAGGATGTTTTTCGTGACTTCGGAAAGATTCTTCTTGAGGAGCTAAACCTAAAGCAAGTCCTGTCTGCTGCGATTGACCAGCTAAAAGGCTTCAGAGAGACATTCATCCCAACAATTCGATCTGCAATCCAGATTACACGTGAGTTTGCCACGGTTGTCGCTGGTGCCACAAAATGGATATACAACTTCATGTTTGGCGGCGAAGGGCTGCGCGGTGTAATCGGAAAGGTCAAGCTGGCTGTGGCTGGATTGGCTATTGGGTTTACCGGACTGTCTGCTGCCATTGTTGGCACTCAAGCCGCCTTACTGGTGTTTACTAGGACATCGCTACCCGAACTGATCGCTTTGATCAAGGTTATCATTAAGTCGCTAAAGGCGTTTACAGCTTCTCTCTGGACGTTAAATACTGCCGTTATTGCGGTCAAGGTTGCGATTGGTGGTGCCCTTATCACGGTCTTGTTGGCACTTGGTGCAGCATTTCTCAAAGCCAAGGCTGAAGGGATTGGGCTTGATGAGGTATTAATGAATTTAGCAGACGACGCGGGCATCATCTACAACAAAACACGCCATCTGCAAAATGCCCAGGATAACCTTGCTCAATCCAGCAAACGACTTGCAACAGCAATGAAAGCTGTTGATGCTGCGGATAGCACAGAAAAGCAATTGACCGCGAGTGTTGATCTCGTCAAGGCGCTTGAAGATCGCATTGCTGCAATCAAGCGGTACAGCATTATTGCACGCGACCAGGCTGGCGAGATGAGCATGTCTCAATGGCGTGTTGATGTGCGAAATATCAAACTGCTTAGTGAGCAGTTAAACAAGGCCAAGCAAGCTGTCAAAGATCTGCAAGATCAAATAGCAAACGGATCGTCGGACCAGCACGTCGAGGACATCAAGCGGATTGAAAAGGCGTTAAAAGACCTCAACACTGAGGTGCAACACTTTGGCATGTCCCAGGAAGATATCCTGCTGGTTGATTTTCTGGCTATGAAGAAGCTGGGCGTTGCGACTGATGAACAAGTCCAAAAACTCACAGCATTGCAGAATGATCTAAAACGACTCAAAGGTGAATCATTTCTTGATGACCTCCAACGAGAACTCGACACGATGGGTATGGACAGTATTGAGTTAAAGATTTTTGACCTGCAAAACATGAAGCTTGGCGCCGATCAACTCAAACAGGCACAAGAGATTTTGCAGCAGATGCGAAGCCAAAGTGTTGAGAACTTGATCGGCGACCGTCAGCAAAAGGTTTCATTCTTTGGCGCTCCTGATGAGATGGAATTGGCAAACCTCAAGGGAGCAACTGAAGATCAAAAAGACCGCCTACGTGAGTTGAACGGCGAGCTTAAGCGCCTTTCCATCGGTGAACACATTGCCAAACTCCGCATTGATGTTGAAGAAAGTGGTCTTGGCGATATTGAGAGAAGGCTAAACGAATTGAGGCGTGAAGGTGCTGATGCATCACAAATCGCCGAGGCACGTGCTCTACTTGAGCAACAGCAGGAAAACCAAGATCGCCCTAATCGCATCCAAACCGTCGGACTCACCGACATGTTCAACCGCATTCAAACCGCGATCAGCCCCAAGGACGATCCACAGAAAAACACCGAGAAGAACACCAAGTCGCTGGTGGATTTGGCTCAAAAGACCAACAAGCTGCTGGATACGGTGGCTCAAAATACCAAGACGAGCACCACGGCCAGCACGGTTGCCCTTGGGTTTGGTGCTTGATCGTGACACCGCCGTTCTCCACCTGACTTGCCTAATGGGTAACCACCATGCGAAGGCAAAAGTAGTAACCCACAAACAAACTTCCAGCGCCCCCGCTACCACAATCTGCTTTTCCTTCACGGGCATGGCCCTGCCGTAGGGCCTGCCCATTTTTCAATCTCCATGTGAAGGAAATCACATCATGGCCCTCACTGTCGAATTCGAAGAACTCCCCGGATCACCCAAAGAACAATACACCGCCACCGGGTTCCAGGTTACCCGTCGCTTCAAATGCCCGTGGTCGCGGCGTCACAAGTTGGCCCGACAGTTCAAGGCCAAGCAGGGTATCGCCTACAAGTACAACGTGGCCGCACGTGTGACAGATGTGGCCATCGATCCGTTCTTCGACAATGAAGGCAAGGTCGATGAAAACCCCAATCCCCGCGAGATCACGTACTCCGACGCCTTGCTCACGGTGACATACCGCACGCCGGACGGCTACACCGTGATTGATTCGGATGATCCTGAAACGCTCATCACCGAGAATGTTGATGATTGGACGGAGTTTTTGACAATATCAGGGCGTCGGCTGTGGTGGGGATCCGAGGGAAGCGATACTGTCGTCGGCCCATTTCAACCAAGGCCGCTTGGCGATGAAGCATCGCCCGGTATGCTGATCACTGGCATGACGTGGAAGATCACACGATATGAAGTGCTTTCGGTACCTCAAGTATGGCGAGACCTCAACGGTTACGTCAATTCGGACGAACTGTATTCGCGGACACTCGGCATGACCTTCGCACCGGAAACGCTGCTTTACATGCCGATGACCATGCAAAGAACAATCACCAGTGATGGCTTAAAGGCATGGACAGTCACGCAAACCATGTCGCATCGCTTGACCGGATGGAATAGCTTCTATGATCCCAAACGGGCAGGCTGGTTTCCAGTGTACACGCCACCAGTCGGTGAAAATAAGGAACAAGATCAAAACCGAATTTACACCCCAACCACATTCAAAGACAAGCTAAACTGGAAATAATCAGTTCGGAATCTGAAACTTTCGTGGATAATTGGTCCATTCAAAACCATCACGTTCCCTGTTTGGCTTGGCACGCCAGACAGGGAATTCTTTTATTTGATGCGTGTGCAAATAATCAAATAGTTGCTGTGGGACAATTGCTAATTCAAATTCTCGATATTGGTTATAAGCGTCATAGCTCTTTGCTCCAGACGTGTACTTTCCTGTCTGTTTCTTTCCTAATGTCACAACTTTTGAATTCAATTTTGGTTTATCGAGACTATAGACAAATGGATTGTTTCGTACTTTGGGCTGGTAAATAAAGAATCCATCATCGGTAAGATAATTTACTGTTCCCTCCAACACCTCATATCCCTCCGGCGCGTCCAGCTTCATGTGTTTGTACACCTCACCGATCCACCGACACCGCACATCCCCAATCGGCTCGTAAAACCACGGTGCTGAAGCGTCGTGATACGCATCGCCTTTGCCTCGCTTTGCTCGCTTCTGAGCCTCCTTCATCACCTCAACACACCACAGCTTGTCGCCAATCTTCACCCAGTTGGGTGCCTGCTGCTCAAACAGCCGCTTGACGCCCGTGGGTTGATCTTCCCACTTCGGTCCCGCCTGTTTGTCTGCAATCTTGTTCGTGCCATCCTCAGCCGTTGCAACCATGCTCAAACTCAGGATCATCATTCCAATCATCAATGTGCGACGTTCCATGTCGCCCCCTTTCGTGTGTGAACTCTACGCCTACATGATACCGCCTCACGCCATCCCGTAAATGGGAAAGGCAATCACATAATGACCGTCAGTGGCAAAATGAGGATTCCAGATGCCAGGCACAGACCAACTTCGATATGTCAAAGCAGGCGACCGCCCTAGCGCGAGCCAGCACAACATCATTGTCGATGCAGTCAAGGAAAAACAATCAGGCGCCAATGCTTTCTCTGGGCAAGGGTATACCCAGCGACCAGACGCCAGCAAGTTTTCCCGCGTGGCCAGATTCCGGGTGGACGAAGAGATTCCAGACCCAATCGAAGCACGTGACTATCTCAAGTGTGTTGAGTTGGACGGCAGTGACGTGGTTTCAGATCAGATTGTTGTCGCCTTATCTGAACACACCAAACCACTCAGCGTACTCTACGCCAAAGATTTGATCCTTTTCGCTGCTGAGGTGATCGACGATTTTGGTGAGACTGATGATGATGACAATCCAATCATGTGGTTGGAAGTGGTGCCGCCGGTGCTAGTGGGCGATCCAGTGGATTTGACATACACAGGCGGCAGCACAACCGCAGTCACCGGCACGTGGGACAGGGACAATCAAACCGGCAACGGCATGACCAAGCGGTACCAGCGGATTGAGTGGGATGACGAAAACAAAAAGCTCGTCGCATTCGAGTGGACGGAAACAGTTGATGCATTTGGCCGCAAGGTAGGCAGCACGCTGGAAGTGGCGAGAGATATTGTTCAGTTCGAGGCTTGCTAATGGCGTTACCACTTAATGCAAATGGGAATCCAGTGCTGGGACCGGGTGGGAAGCCTGCGTTGGATTGCGGGTGTTGTGAGTTACCAATGAAACTGACACTCACCTTGCAAAATATGGTCACACACGAGGGCTACTGCGAGACCAGTGAAAACACTGGATACTCCGCCACTTGGGGCGGAAGCTTGAATGGTGTGTATGAAATCACTAAGGGTGAAACACAGCCAGTCGAAGGATCGACGTATTATTCCACCCAAATCAACACAGTTTCATTGTTTTTCGAGCTTTTTGCGGGTGGTGTTCGAACGTATGCCGCGACGGTAAGTTATTTCAACGTCGAAATTTTAATAGAAAATGACACAAGAAACATAACGTTTATATTGGTTCAAGCCAGCCCTAACGCTGGTAATCAATTTGCGTGGGAAAGCAGTGAAGTGCTAAAAAGCCTTGGCGACACTATCGACAACCCCGCTACATCATGTTCAACCGGTAGTACATACACACCGACGTATAACGGCGAGGCGATTGTGGATTACACATCATGATGCAATACCAACCAACTGATGACGGAGGCAGGATCGCGCAAGCAGATACCAAATTCGGACGATACCGGATCATATGGGATGCCGAAAACAACATTACCGAAATGATGCACGAGCCACGACACCCGCAACAATCATCAGGGATGTCACATATCATTCACGGCGCCGCAGGACTGGCAAAGGCCAAGCTCGGTATCGATCGGGCGTCGGATGGCGTGATTGAACATCGAACACAAATCTGCAAAACCTGCCCCAAATCCATTTTTAAGGATGCGCAACTCAGAAAATGCAGTGCATGTGGCTGCGGCTTGATCGACAAAAAGCTGGTCGTCGCCAGTGAAAAATGCCCTCTCGGCAAGTGGGATGCTGTCACTGACAAACCGTCCGCTTGACACCGCCCGACATCCCCTTGCCGCCATCATCACCAATCCCATGGCATGAGCCTGTCGCGCCCTGAACTCCACGAACTGAGCCCCAGCGAATTGCTGCATGTGCATCATGGTTGCATGGTGGCAATCCAAACCAGCCTTGCGGTTGGCGATGATGGCATCGATGAGTTTCTGGTACGTGCCAAAGCGGTCGCTGCTGAACTCCATAACCGCATCAGTCCCCACAACCCCATTGAAGTCCCAGATCATCGCCGCAAACTCAAGTCCGGCCGCACAAGGGCGCGGCGATGAAAACCCGCTGGATCAACTGGTGGCATGTCATCGAGATGTTGGCATGGATTGCCTTTTATCTACTCGCTTTTTCTGCTGGCACCTGACACCGCACTGCCCCATCAGTTGTCGAACTGCGTCAACTGCACAGCATGGCCGAAGCGATGTCCATCACGATCACCTTGCCGCCCTCTCTGCTCCCCACAGATCAGGTGTACATCATTGTGGATGGCGAGACGGACACGATCACCGAGAACCTACTGGGGATTGAACGCGCGAGTCAAGGGTTTGGCCATGGTCTATTTGGTGCCACCGCGTTTGGCTCATCTGTGCAGGGTCCCGGATTCGGCAACGGTCCCTTTGGGCTTGGACCTGTAGGACATGGCATTGACACGGTGACGCTCAGCACTGTCACAGAGTATGTGGCTGGCGACTACCAGGTGAAAACACAATCGATCGATGATCTAGGCAATACTGGAACTGCGTCTGCTGAAGCGACAATCCAACACCGCCCCACACCACCCCCACCATACAGCTTGGCAATCACCACGGGGACGGACCTGCTGACATGGAGTTGGCAAGACCCCGCCCCAATCGCGTGAGCAAGTGAGTGATACCCATGGCCGAAAAAGCATTGACAAACACACAGGCCAACGCACTGGCCGCCACAACCAATGCCACGACCGGCATGACCTATCCAACTGCAAATGAAGACCCTTGGATGGCTGCGTACAACCGTCAGTTGGATCAGGTCAACGCCGTCGCGGTGCGCGGTAATGACCTTCGTGTGTATGAGGTCGACGGCAACGCGGACGCCATCGGTGTTCGCCCGGGGCGAAAAGCCTTTGCCAACACCGTGCTGATCTATGCAGGTGCTGATCCTGCTGTGGACTCCCTGACCGACAACGACACCACATACATTTGGCTCTACAACGCGTCAGGCGCCGCGACCATCGGATCAGCCATTGATGCCACCGGATGGCCTGCTGTTCCTCACGTAAAGCTGGCCGAGGTCACGATGGCCGACGGTGTGATCACCAGCATCCTCGATCGCCGCGGAGAAGGTCTGTCGGACATCCTCTTGCCCGTCTACGACGACGCTGGCCGCCCTGCTGCTGGCTATGCCGGTCGCATGATCTTCAACAGCGATGACGGTCATCTCAACATTGATGACGGAACCAACTGGACGCTGCCCGATGGCACGACCACTTAATCACATTTTTCAACTGCAAGGAGAGCCCCATGAAATCCTGTATGTCCCTTCTCATCCTTTTGGTGATCGGCCTGTTTGTGACCGGCTGCTCCACCGTCAACCAAGTCAGCCTGGACAAAGACACCATCAAGGCCAATGCGACCACGGCGTCCGTCATTCGCAACCAGGACGGCTCCGGCGTCTCCCAGGCAAGCCAAGCTGCTTCCCAATTGAAAGACGATGACATCCTGCTGACCACGGCCGGCACCGGAAGCATGCTGAGTATCAAGAAAGGCGATGTACTGGTTCGCGCATGGCTGCCCAAGGATGCCAAAATCAAAAACCTGAAATTCCTTAAGGGCGCAGACGGATCACCTGAACTGAATATCGAAGAACTCGTGGTCACCGGTAGCACTGTCATTGACGCTGCTGACGACCAGGTTGATAAGGCACTCGATACCCAGGGCAGCATGACGGATGTCGAAGCTGAGGCCCGTAAGGATGTTGCCGGAAAGGCCGTCGAAGCCGCCAAGGACATCGTCAAATCCGTTGGTGATGCGGTCGATACCGACGTCTCCATTGGCACCGGCGACAGTGAACCCGCTCCCGAATCAAGCACCGCAACCAAGCCCGAATCAACCGAATGAGTACCAACCGCATCTATCTCGTCCACGGTTTCAACGTCAGTGATGGCGGTGCCGGATCAATCGGCCGTCTCGCTGAACCGTTGCAAGAAGCCGGTCTAAAGACCCATCCACTTCGGTATGGATGGTGGGGCCTGCTCATGTCCCGCTTCGGCAACATGGGTCTGTCCCAAGCGATCGGCGACATGATGGACGAGGGTGATGCGTTCGTGGCTCACTCCAACGGTTGCGACCTGGTGCGACGATTGTCATGGATGGATGTGCCGCCATTCTCCGCGGTCTTGATCAATCCCGCCCTGGACCGTGACACCGACTTCGGGCCGCGTCTCAACCAAGCCCTGGTCATGTACAACCGATGTGACTGGGCTGTGTGGCTAGCTCGCTGGCTGATCATGCATCCCTGGGGCGCCATGGGACGCAAAGGCTACAAGGGCAATGACCCGCGAATCGACAATCTGGACTGCTGGCCGATGGCCAAAGGACATAGCGGCGTGTTCCGACGTCCGGAGTACTGGTCAAAGATCATCGTAGGTTATCTGCATCCTCAGGCAAGTGGCAAAAACTCACCCATGCCACAGAGAACGAACCAGAATCCCATCTGCAGGCCTGTGCAGGATTCATCCTGAACGATTGCGACATTCCTACCCGGCATGGACTTGCTCGTTCTCTTTGCCACGCACCCCGTCGATCTTGGGCCTTTGGTCGGCGGGGTGTTTTTGTGTTTACCGGGAATGGATACAAAATCAGAAAATGGACTTACTGCATTTCACTGCATTTCGGTGTCTGCCAGGTGTTTCTTGGTTGTGATGGGTAGCGATGATCCGCATTATTGAGCCAGAAACGCTGATTCTGAACTGCTGAGTGGGGTCAAAACACGCTTCACACGCGTGAGGTCACAGGTTCGAGCCCTGTATCGCCCATTCCCCGGTAAAGTCTGTATTTGACAGAACTTGCCGACCATGGACAAACCCCTTGTTTTCAGGGGTTTTTTCATGCGCACCCTTTTTACATGTCATGCCCTGACCATGTCCGTCGGACGGTGACTGCTGCGCTTTTTGCTGCGCCTGTCCCCTGCCGATTGCTTTTCTAAAATCAGCATCCCTGTCAATGCTCATGGCATAGTGTTTGGCAGCAACGGCAGGTGAATTACCAATCCACTTACAGACAGTCGATAAGTCATACTCCCGCATCAATTCAGATTCCCGGCTTGCACGAAGATTTTGCCATAATCGCGGCCAGGGTTCAAAGCCGGCAGATCGGATAATCCGTATGAATTGGGTTCTGAGATTTTGTGTTGCATCCCGGTAACGTGTAATGACATGGACGGCACCTGGTTCAGCAGCTTCAAAAGCGTCCATCAACAGTGTCCGTAATTCAGGAAACATCGGGACGGTTCTGACAGCATGACCGTCATGGTGTTCAGTTTTGATCGACCGGACCCGCAATGCCCCAGCCTCCCAATCGACATCAGCCCAAGTCAGTGCCAAATGCTCAGACGGGCAACGCAAGCCACCCCATCGACTCAGGCCAATAAGCAAACGCCATTGCACATCGGAGCAAGCATCAATAATCGTTTGGATCGTGTCAGCAGGTACAAAAAACTTTCGGCTTTCGTTTTGCTGTGTGCCAGATCGGATTCCTTCAAATGGGTTGGAACTCGTCAGCTTCCATCGAATAGCTTTACGCCAAAACGTTCGAGCAGCCACGACACGCCGCGCCACGGTTGGGATAGCTAATCCCTGATTCTCCACCAGCCATGACCGCCAGGCATCAGCATCCGCCTCTGTGATATCAGCAAGCAAGCGACTTGCATTGAAAAAGTCCAACAGGTTTCTTTTGGTATGCCCGTAGGATTTAAACGTTGCCGGCTTGCCGTTGATCGTCTTCATATATCGGCCCAGGAAGTCGCCCAGCGTCGTTTGTGTCACGCCTACCCCATCAGCCAGCCCAACGGCTCGAAGCTTTGAGAGCAACGTTTCATCCAGCGATGCAAGCCACTGTGAGACTTCCGCATCGTGTGGCCGACTTTGCAGCTTGTCAGCAATGATCGTTTCAACCTTCGCCATGATGGACCGCGCTGCCTTGGCGTTTGTCCTGCCAAGTCGCACAGATCGCCGTTTACCGTTTGGCGTTAGTGTGAAGTCAATGCGTCGTAGTCCATCGTTATAAGTTACAAGTGATGCCATTTTGTTTATCCCCTCCGCCGGCGATTGATTCGTCGGCTTTCAATTCCAAAGTATTCAGCTAGTCGGTCAGCCAGATCAAGGCGCAGCGACGTCTCATTGTGCATGAACCGCAGCAGTGAAGAATGTCGAAGTCCTGTCGCCTTGGCCACAGCCCGTACTGATTCAACCTCGCGCAGTGCTTCACGAAGCAAAGCGGTCAAGTTTTTTTCCTTTGTTGACATGGTGTTTATTTTGACCAATCGCCGTATTCAGGTCAATAGTAATTGCGGGTTTATCTGCTTTACTTTGTATTCACGTGCGAAGCCTTGAGCGCATGCACGTGCTTATGGTTCTTTATGGAATAGGTGACGTATACGTCATCAGTAATTGCACGGAAATGTCACCAGTGCTAGTGACGTACACGTCATCAGTCACTTGTCTGTTACACTCGCCAATGGGAATATGCGATATGTAGACGCCCCACGGTTCAGACCGCCACGATAAATGCGTTTTACCAAGCCACGCTTACAGAGCTTTCCGATGGCGTCCAGTGTGCGTCGTGGACTTGTGCCGGCTCGCTTTGCAATATAGGCGGCACTTGTACATGCGGTTCCCTTACGTTCATCCCGGTAGAGTACCAGCCAAACAGCGAGTTCGGACCGTGTCAGGTTGGCCATGCTGCAATCGACAAACGAATTGAGTACCACAAAGCGGTCACGTGTTCGCCGCTTGTCTCCTTTGCCGTGCTTAGGCTTTGCGGTTCGCGGTTCGTCATCCATCGGTGGCAGGACATCACCAGCAGGGATAATGCGGCTCTCACTCATCATCGCACCCCGCTTCATCAGCAGCGGCAGGGGTACGTTTCCAAAGTTCGGCCACAGCGTTTGAAAGTTTCCGGATTGGAATTGCCGGCGTACCCGTTTCGCTTGCTGCTGGCTCAAAGTGTTGCCGTTTGCGGTCGAATGTTAGCGACAAGTCGCGGCACTCACCATGTCTTGATTTAAGATGTTTTAACGTCATCAGGTCGCCGGTCGAGTCGTCAGAATCCGGATACAGAATAAAGGCGTCATCGGCCCCAAATTCCAGTTCCGAGCTTTCGCGGAAGCTGGCAAGATTCAACCCCTCACCGGCATAACTTGAACGCCCCTTACTGTCTTTGGAGCGTCCTACAGCGCTTACCACAATGACAGCCACACCAGCATCGGCGAATTGCCGTAAGCAATCCATCGTCCGATTGACGCGGCCCCGGTCAGGCTCATGGTCCCCCGGTAATGCAATGCGTTGAATGTAATCCAGAACCAGCAGATCAGCACCAAATTCATCGGCAGTAGCGGCCACGTTGCCCAAGTCAAACGGCGGTCGGACAAAACACAGTCGGTCGGCTACACTCTCAAGCGTTGTCATGCCTTGGTCGATGCGGTCGCCGTGTTGAGATTCCAGCCGGCGGTAGCGAATCGTCGTCAGGTCCACGCCCGACAATCTGGAAAGCTGGCGATCCATCAGCACCGTTGGCGGCATTTCGATATTGCATACCAATACCCGCAAGGCCGGTGTGAATCGCAGAGCATCGAGAACGCCTTGCATGGCAAAGGCGGTATTGCCGGCTCCTGGTGCGCCACCGATCAATGTTACCAGCCCCGGCCCGACTTCCAGCCGGCTCAATGCCCCAGCCCCCATGGGATAGAACGTCGGTTGTCTGCTGGTCATCAAGTCATCGCGCCACGATCCCAGTACATTTTCAGCGGTGGTGTAATTGCTTGTCATGCTATACCCCCTTTAATGCCGTGTTCATATCCGCACCGAATCTGCCGTTCGACTTCCGATGGCGGCAAACCCGAATCACGCGCCGGCTCACTAAGCAGTCCGTGGCATAGGTGTAGTGGTGCACCACATTCAGCTAGATTCGCCGATGCGCTGAATAACAACCGGTGGCGGTCACCAGTCGTCGCACCTTCGCGGAGAAAATGCAGCGTTAGTGAGTTGAGCTTTGCCGATACGTCACCTTTGACCACGGCATCACGGCGTTTGAGCATCGCTTTACTTTCATTCTGCACTTGCTCAGTAGCGGCATTCCATGCGGCAGGCAATTCAAAGCCACATTTCCCGTCGCCAAGTTCTGCCAATTCGAACGGCTCAGGCTCGCAGGCAAGTTCAACGATGCGATCAACACCCGTGTAGAGCAGTTCATCCACTGTCAAACGGCGTTTGTGTAATCCCGTTTTGGGGTGACGTGAGTTTGGGGCGCGGAAAGCCCGGACACAATCATAAACCCCCGTATCAATTACGATACCAGCTTGCTCAGCAACTTGCTCAGCAAACCGTCGGGCAATCCGGTGAAACATCGGCCCCGGTTTGGGACCGAAGCCCCACAGCGGCAGGCCCACGTGAAAGCCCTTGGAGCCAGAGAAGAATACCAGCAGTGAATCATCACTTACAGTGAAGCGTTCACCCAATTGCACGCAAAGCGTTCTAGCGTCATTTAGGGCGAGCACAAGATCATCGGCCCGGTCAATGTCCCACCAGCACCACAAGGCACCACACGACCCCTTATAGGCACGTGTGGAGCCAGTGCGTTGCAGGTGATCGCGAAAGTCGCACCCAAACGTGAAAGCCGATAGATAGCCCTCGTTACTCACCCCAGCCTTGGCATTTGCCGAGCAGTACGCAGCAAATGCTTTCGGCCAATCAATCAGCTTTCGGTCGCCGGTACATGCTCCGACAATCCGAAAACCGAAAGGGGTTGCATTACTCATGGCTTACCCCCTCAGCTTGTCCCGGTTCGTCCGGTGCAAAGTCATTGTCAGCGGTCGGGTCAGCGTCGATTCCGACTACCACAAACGATTGAACACGGTTGTACTCCGCGCCGTCATCTTCGCGTCGTAACGTCACCTTGACAGTGCAACGGATGCCCAGCGGTAGAGGCATTTCCAATTGTTCCAAGCTAGTGACGCCAAGTTTGCCCAGGTCCCTCTTGGCCATAGGCAATGCGGTAGCGGTCAGCCACACGTCATGCCAAAGTTGACGCCCGGTGTGTTCGCCTTCCAATATTCGGAAAGTCAGCTTGTATCCTGGAGTCCCACTTCGTGCTGTGAACAGTTCCCCGGCGGTCACATGGGTGGTATACGTTCCAGCTGGCAGGGGTGAAAAATCTCCGGCGGCTTGGGTCGATTGCCATTGCTGGTGTAGTGAGTCGGTTCCGCCGTTGAGAATGTCCGACAGTTTGGGGCGATTGTTCAACATTTCGCACCCCCTTTACGGCAAGTCGGACAGCCGGCGTCAATCCAATCACGCAGTTCAACAGCACGCCAGCGAACTAGCGCCCCCAGTTTGACTGGTTGCGGCATCCGGCCCATGTCAGAAAGCCGGTAAACGGTGCGCGACGATGCGTTGAGCATTTTGGCGACTTGGCGAACGTCAAGCAATACGGGTCGGCTCATTTCGACCCCGGCGTCAGCCCCGCCGGTGGGTTTAGAAGTGAAAGCCATTGGGCTATCTCCGTAACAGGTCGGGCCAGCATCCTTACCGGTGTGTCGCCTGTTATGGAAAGTTTATTGGCAGTTCCAGACAGAATACCCATTTACGGTTTTCTGGAATCATAATTGCCAGCACACGCCAAGCAAGTTCTTTTTTATTAAGAAGTTGCCACACCTACGTTTTTTCTTTCCAGAAAACCTATTGCTCCAGAAAACTTAATTACAAGTTTGTACGCCCCCATTCTCTCATCCGTTTGCCTTCATTTAATTCGACGTCATTGTGAAGACAGTATTGTTCAAATGTAAGTCGATCCTCTTTCGGAGCCTCTTTGGCATCTTGCCAGCCACGATAAAAGTTCGTGTACTTATTGAGTTTTACGGGATTGTCCTTGATTGGTGTTCTGCCGCCTTTTCTCTTGGATTTACCTTTTCGTTGTTTTGATTCTGTTGAATTTTCAGGTGGATCATGCAGAGTTGAAGTGATGGGCAACTCGACGCTTCGATTCTTTTCACCATTTAGAGACTTACCACCAGTATTGAAATCTAGTTTCTCTTTCGGCCCAAGAAGCTCAGGTAGCCGATATTCCACGGAATCAAGATGCGCAAGCAGTTCATCACGACTGACAACAGACAGAATTGAAGACTTGCTTGGCCCAAGGCATAAATCGATCCGCAATCGGTTAATATCGCCACATAGCGCGATGGTGGTATTACGAACGTTCAGCCATCGTTGTTGCTCAACATTCATACCGTCAATCGTGCCAAGATTCATGCTTGCGAGCATTTTGTCGGCCAAGCTGTTGATTCCCGAGTCGGCCCAATCCCCGCCGCGCTGCCGCTCCACCCGTTCCAGCGGGGAGTATTCGTCGCTGATCTTGATGGAGAACGTGAAGGCGTCCGGCTCGGACTTATCGAAGCGGCGTTTCATCGCTTCCAGCAGGACTTTGATTTCATCGTCAGCTAAGCCTTCCAGTACATAACACAACTTGGGTCTGTCATCCCGATACGTGAAGTACAAGTCAACAATGGGAAAGAGCATAATATCCACCTGCTACTGTTGGGCAGACCGGGCGGAGCAGTCCAGCAGATGAAGGAACAGCCGCCTCGATCATTCATTCCGGGGATCAATCGAATGCCCATACATCAAATCTGACCGCTTTCAGTCGGTCCAGTCTCCAAACCAGTTTATAACACGACTATTAATGAAGAGGAAGCTGCTTGAATTGGTTTTACCGAGTCCATCATTTCAACACCTGAAAAAGTGCAGCGTTCATGTGTGCGTACCCACGTATCTACTTTTTTCATTTGGCATTGCTACATCCTTGTGTCTTACAACGGGGACTTTTCACTTGTTTGACCGCAAAGGTCTGAATAGTGACAATTGCTGACTGTGACAGTTATTAACATACAGCTTCTGATAAAACAATTCACTCACAGGCAAACCACCACCCATGGCATTGAAAAAATCCGAACTCTACTCCTCCATCTGGGCCTCCTGCGATGAACTCCGCGGGGGCATGGATGCATCCCAATACAAAGACTATGTCCTCGTACTGCTGTTCCTCAAATATGTCTCCGACAAGTTCGCTGGCCAACCCTATGGTGACATCACCGTTCCCAAGGGTTCCACCTTCGACGACATGGTTGCCCTCAAAGGCAATCCCAACATCGGCGACCTGATCAACAAAAAGATCATCGGTCCCCTTGCCAGTAAAAACCGCATCTCCGACATGCCGGACTTCAATGATGATTCCAAGCTCGGCACGGGCAAAGAGAAGGTCGATCGCCTGACCAATCTCATCGCCATCTTTGAAAAGCCGGAACTGGACTTCTCCAAGAACCGGGCAGATGGTGATGACATCCTTGGCGATGCCTACGAATACCTCATGCGCCACTTTGCCACCGAGTCCGGCAAATCCAAAGGCCAGTTCTATACGCCCGCCGAGGTCAGCCGCATCATGGCTCAAATACTGGGCATTGCCACCGCCAAAACCACACCTTCCACCACCATCTATGACCCCACCTGTGGCTCTGGCTCGCTGCTGCTGAAAGTCGCGGATACTGCACCTTCCAAGGTCTCGCTCTACGGCCAGGAAAAAGACTCCGCCACTTCCAGTCTTGCCTACATGAACATGATCCTCCACAACAATGCTCATGCAGACATCAAGCAGGGCAACACCCTCACCGATCCCAAGTTCACCAACGATGACGGAGCACTTAAAACCTTCGACTACGTCATCGCCAATCCGCCATTCTCCGACAAACGCTGGAGCACCGGCCTCGACCCGCTCCACGATCCTCATGACCGCTTCAAACACTTCGGCATTCCCCCCGCCAAACAGGGCGATTATGCCTACCTTCTGCACATCGTCCGCTCTCTCAAGTCCACTGGCCAAGGTGCCTGCATTCTCCCGCATGGCGTCCTCTTCCGCGGGAATGCCGAAGCAGAAATCCGTCGCAACCTTATCCGCAAGGGCTACATCAAAGGCATCATCGGCCTGCCTGCCAACCTGTTCTATGGCACCGGTATCCCCGCCTGCATTATCGTCATTGACAAAGCCGAAGCTCATCTCCGCGCGTCAGGCGAAAAGGCTCTGTTCATGATTGACGCCTCCAAAGGCTTTGCCAAGGATGGCCCGAAAAATCGCCTGCGATCTCAGGACATTCACAAGATTGTCGATGTCTTTAACAAGCAGATCGAAATGCCCAAATATGCACGCATGGTGCCTTTGGATGAGATTGTCAAAAACGAGTTCAATCTCAATCTCCCACGTTACATTGACTCTCAGACTGCCGAAGACCTTCAGGACATTGCTGGCCATTTACAAGGTGGCATTCCCACTGTCGATGTCGATGCCTTGCAACGTTACTGGGACATCTGCCCCAACCTCAAAAAATCGCTGTTCAAGAAAAACCGCCCAGGCTACCTGAATCTTGCCTGTGACAAATCAGACATCAAAACCCGCATCTACGATCATCCCCAGTTTGCCCAGTTCATTGACAATATGAATGCCCACTTTGCCACCTGGCAAAAACGCACCGTCAAAAAACTCAAAGCCCTCGCCCCCGGCATGAATCCCAAGCAGCTCATCGTCGATCTCTCCGAAGACCTGCTCGCGCACTATGCCGACCAACCGCTCATCAATCATTACGATGTCTATCAGCATCTCATGGACTACTGGGCGGATGTGATGCAGGACGATTGCTACTTCATCGCCGATGACGGTTGGAAGGCTCAAACATCCAATGTCATCGAAGTCAAAAAGAACAAGGATGGCAAAGTCATCAAAACCATTCTCCGCGGTTGGGTTTGCGATCTGGTCCCCAAGCCACTGGTCGTCGCCCGGTTCTTTGCCAAAGAGCAGCAGGCATTGGATGACTTAACCAGTCAGCTTGAAACCGTTGCCGCCAGTCTCACCGAACTGGAAGAAGAACACAACGGCGATGACGGTGCCTTTGCCGAGTTGGATAAGATCAACAAGGCTGCCATCACAGCAAGGCTCAAGGAAATCAAGTCCGACCCCGATGCCGCCGAGGAACGCAAAATCCTCAAGCAATGGCAAAAGCTCAACACCCAGCAGACCGACCTGAAAAAAGCCATCAAGCAGGCCGACAGTGAACTGGACGATTTAGCCTACCACCAATATCCCAAACTCACCGAGCCGGACATCAAAGCGCTCGTCGTCGATGACAAATGGCTCGCTACGTTGTCCGCCGCCATCCACAGCGAGATGGACCGCATCAGCCAGGCACTCACCCAACGCATCAAGGAGTTAGCCGAACGCTACGAAACCCCACTCCCCAAGCTCACTCAAAACGTTGCTGAATTGGAAGCCAAGGTGAATCAGCATCTGGAAAGGATGGGATTCACATGGAACTGAAACCCGGTTACAAACAGACCGAAGTGGGCGTGATTCCGGAGGATTGGGAGTGTATTAAAGTATCCCAACTTATAGATGATAATATTATCGAAAAGCCAATTGATGGTAATCATGGAAATATACATCCAAAATCAGGTGACTTTGTTGATTTTGGAATACCATTCGTGATGGCAAACAATGTAAAAAATGGCAAGGTTGATATATTCAATTGCACATACATTAGACAATGCCAAGCAGATAATCTGCAAAAAGGATTTTCATTTCCAGGCGATGTTTTACTTACGCACAAAGCTACAATTGGGAATACGGCAATTGTTGGCGCAATTCCATTTCCTTACCTTATGCTTACTCCACAAGTCACTTACTACCGAATAATCGATAAGAAAAAATTGAAAAACACTTATCTTTTCCATTATTTTGGAAGTAAACCCTTTCAGGAAATCATGTGCATTTTAGCAGGTGGCGGTACAAGATCATACATTGGCATCACATCTCAGCATCAATTACCCATAGTAATTCCCGACAATATAGAAGAGCAATCTGCGATTGCTACGGTTTTAAGTGATGCGGATGGGTTGATCGGGTCGCTGGAGCAACTGATCGCCAAAAAACGCCACCTCAAACAAGCCGCCATGCAGCAACTCCTAACCGGCAAAAAACGACTGCCGGGGTTTGAAACAAAATCGGGCTACAAAAAAACGGAAATGGGAGAAATTCCCGTAGATTGGATTGTCAAAGACATAGCAAGCATGTGTGATCGCATCACAACTGGAAAACTCGACGCCAACGCAATGGTAGCCAATGGCCCATATCGGTTTTATACTTGCGCGAAACAGTATACATACATAGACAAATATGCATTTGACGCAGAAGCATTATTGGTTTCTGGAAATGGGGCAAATGTCGGATACGTTCACTATTACTGTGGTAAGTTTAATGCATACCAGCGTACATATGTTTTATATGATTTTTCTGATTCAATCAAATATATTCAGCATTATTTAAGAGAAAAGCTTTCTGAACGTATCAGAGTTGAGGTTAATGCCGGAAACACCCCGTACATTACTCGTGGAACAATCGCCCAGATGTTAATAGCTTCTCCGTCATCAACTGCTGAACAAACCGCCATCGCCGAAATTCTCAGCGACATGGATTCGGAGCTATCGGTTTTAGAAACGAAGCTGGCCAAAGCCCGCCAACTCAAACAGGGCTTGATGCAAGAACTTTTAACCGGGAGGATTCGATTAGTATGATTCTGGGGAACAATAAAGACAATTTTAAGGTTGATGTCCAAAAGCAAACGTTCTGTGAATTGTTTGCTGATGCAGGAGACTATCCACTGGCTTTGGATGTCTACCAACGACCTTATGTATGGGACGACAGCAAAGTCTTGCAACTGGTTGATGACCTGCATGAACATTTCACCACCGCAACTGATCCCGATATGCCAGGTGAATATTACATGGGGGCACTGCTGATTCATCAAGACCATCAAACGCGAAAATCATACATCATTGATGGACAGCAACGATTAACGACGCTCTCGATTCTCTATCACATGCTCAAGGAGGCATTGCCTGCCAATCAGGATTTAAAATACACCTCACAAATCTCTGTTAACAACATTCATCGGGCAAGGCAGAACCTTCGTGACCAACTCCAACGCATTGAGGCAATTGAATCAAGCAGTCAATGTGGAAGTCTTTTTGATCATGTGAGTTTTACCATTATCAAAGTGCCAACCGAAGATATGGCATTTACTTTCTTTGATACGCAAAACAATCGTGGCGTACCACTGAACCCAACCGACCTGCTCAAGGCTTATCATCTTCGCGCGATTCAAATAGAGAATCCTGAACCGCTGCAACGTGATTGTGCTCAGCGATGGGAGCGACTGCAAAATGGTTTCGGATCGTCTGGGCAGTCGAATGACTTTGCACCGTACTTGTTTGAGAATATTCTCTGGCGTTCCCGCTGTTGGGCAGGCAATGGGTTTAATCCCGATGGCAACGATCAGGCGATCCTTGATGAATTTGAAAAAAATGCGATCACGCCTCAAGCCGCTCAGTCGATTGCGATTTATCCTTCGCGATGTAATCAGTTGGCAGAGCAATTGACCTTGCAGCCCGGGGATGGTTACGAGTTGAGGACCAAGGCATTGCGTTGGAATCAGAATGCTGCAGAATTGCCGTTCGCCATTCGCCAACCCATTTCCAAGGGGGTTGGCTTTTTCCTCTATGCAGACAAGTATGCCCAGTTAACGCATTGCTTGTTGGATGAGCAAGCGACTGATGAGACGATTCGTGATTTTCAGAAGTTCTTTTGCCTTGTCTATGGTGATATATCTGAGTATTTGCTTGAATTGTTTGTATTGGCATCAGTAATGTACTATGACAAATTTGGCACGCATAAATTGCTGGATTTTGCCCTTTGGCTGGATTATGGCCTTGGGGCTATCAGATTGGAAAAATTCCGCCTTGCCAGGCAAGCTCCCGTCAATTATCTGAAGAAACCCCCTCGTAATCTGTTGGATGTTATTGCAGGTGCATTCACTCCTGATGAAATACTTGCATTTCTCAAAAAAGATACTTATTCCCAGGCAGTTTATCGTGAAGCTAACTACCAGACTCTTAACCCCGTCAGAATGCGGTATTGCAATTTGATCCAGAAATATTACCGCAAACACGACCAGTCATTGATTGACAAGGCGAAATGGATCGAAGGGGCACTCAATGGACATTGATCAGATTCAATCCAAGTTGATGACATTGGAAAAAATCGTTGAGGAAAAAGCACGCTTTAATGTGCCGATCTACCAACGCTTGTACGTATGGCAGGAAGAACAGCTTCGTACCTTTCTCGAAGACATATTTGATGCATGGGTGAGTGGGAAGAGCAACTATTACATCGGTGGTGTCTTGGTGGTTGCTCAGTCCAGCAACAATAATTCGGTTTCCTATGATCTGATTGATGGACAGCAACGTTTTACCACACTCTGGATGATGTGTCTGGAATGGGCAAAAGTCTTGAAAACATTCGCATCGTTCTCTGATGGAGATGTTATCAAGCCACGAATTACATTTACGATCCGAGATAATGTCAATGAATATTTTCAGGCCGTGCTGCATGGCAAACAGGATGGGGAAGTTGAAAGTCAGAATCTTCATAACGCCAGAGAAATCATAAGTTCGTTTATCACTGGTGCCAAGAGTTTGAAGTTGAAAGATGAGCAATGGGATTCACTAACCGAGTTCTTGTTTAAGAAAGTCAATTTTGTCTTCACAAAAGTGCCAACTGGTACTGACCTAAACAAGCTCTTTGAAGTGATCAACAATCGTGGTGTCCAATTGCAACATCACGAAATTCTCAAAGCCAAACTACTTGGTTTTTTCAATGGTGAAGATGATCGTACAACCCGAAAGTGTCTAGCCACACTATGGGATGCCTGCTCTAACATGTCAGCTTATGTTGAAAAAAATATCCGAAATGCCACTGGGAAAAACAAGCTGAATATCGCGCAGATGTACTTGAGAAAAACAGGGCAACTTCAGCGTGAATCGCTTGGTAATGCTGATGCCGTCATTCAAGAATTGGAGCATCTTCTTGAGATGGAGGAAACCATCGATGGCAAATCTTTGAGCCAGATTCTTGCGCAAGAACCTGATCGAAAAGGTGAGTCGAAGTCTGACAATATCAAAGACGATGAAACTGAGGACGAAGATGATGCGTATCCCGTCCGCAGTATTATCAGCTTCTCAATGCTTCTGCAGCACACACTAAGAATCTGGTTGGCTGATCGAGGAAAGCAAGATATCCCGCGGATTCTTGACCGTGAATTAATCAATCTGTTTACGGAGCACTTGATCAAACCATCAACACAGAAACGTGACGATGTCCAGACGTTTATTAAGCTGTTATGGGAAATCAGATACTGTTTTGACAAGCATATCATCAAGTGGGTGTCGTTATCAAAAGACGAAGCGTTGCACTTGATCCGCAAGCCTATAAAACCCAATGAAGACAAATATTTCACTCGTGATAGCGTTTCTACAGTCGTTAAAAACAATGATGGCTTCTCGTTGTTACAAAGCATGCTGTATCACTCTCAGCAGATCACAACACACTATTGGCTAACGCCATTGTTGAATTACATCCATAAACACGATGGCAAGTGTGTGACATATAAGCGCTATTTGAAGCACCTTGATAATCAGTTGTTTTGTTCGACTGATCATTCACCCTTGGCGGAGAGAACAAGAAAGTACATAGATGAACCCACGAGAGTGGTTGAAATGAATTTGAGCATTTTAGAATCAAGTAAAGGCGTCGAATTCCCCCATTATTGGTTTTATAAACTTGAGTATGTCCTTTGGTGTCTTAAACAAAATACAGTAAACCAGAAGTATCAGTCAAAATGGAAAAGTTTTCGTTTTACAGCCAAAAACTCCGTAGAACACATCAGCCCGCAAAAACCTGATGAAACAGAATACGAAGAGAATACGGTTACAGACATCAACCGAATTGGAAATCTGGCATTGGTTGCAAGATCAATCAATTCGCAGATGAGCAACAATCCGTTCTCAGTAAAGCAGGAAAAGTTTAATCATGCTAATCAGAATAAACTGGACTCGCTCAAGTTGGCATTGGTCTACTTCGAACACAAAGAATGGGGAGACAAGCAAGTTGAAGAACACGAAGGTGACATGATCAAGCTGTTCACAGAATATTGTGAGAAAGATTTTTTAGGGGAAGCAAATTGAACAACATCAACAAACCCGAAAAAGCCACTCAGAACCGTGTCATCCAATTATTCTGTGATGAACTGGGCTATGACTATCTGGGGGACTGGACCGATCGGCCGAACAATACCAATATTGATGAACCCTTACTGACGGCTTACCTGCTTGAAGCGGGATTCGATCAGACTCAGATCAGTAAAACCATCCATGTTCTGCGAACCGAGGCGGACAATCATAGTCGGGGACTCTATGGCAATAATCTGGTGGTGTACAACCTATTGCGGTATGGCGTGACAGTAAAAACCGATGCCGAGAAAAATGCCGAAACGGTACAGGTGATCAATTGGAATGAGCCGGAGAAAAACCATTTCGCAATTGCCCAGGAAGTAACGCTCAAAGGTACCAACGAACGACGCCCGGATATCGTGCTGTATGTTAATGGCATCGCAATAACAGTGCTGGAACTCAAGAACAGCCGCCACGATGTCAGTGAAGGGATTCATCAACTGTGTTCCAATCAGAAGCCAATGTTCAATGAATGGTTTTTCAGTACCATCCAATTATGCTTAGCGGGCAATGATTCAGCTGGCCTGCAATATGCCACAACAGGCACCCCAGCCAAGTATTACCTGACCTGGAAAGAAGATGTGCAGGATAATAGCGGGTACAAATTGGATAAGTACCTGAAGAAAATGTGCCGTAAAGAGCGGCTCATTGAGTTGATGCATGACTTTGTGCTTTTTGATAGCGGGGTTAAAAAGCTTCCGCGCGTGCACCAATACTTTGGAATAAAAGCAGCACAGCAACATGTTAATGAACATAAAAGCGGGATCATCTGGCATACGCAGGGGAGCGGCAAGAGCATCGTCATGGTTCTTTTGGCCAAATGGATTCTTGAAAACAAGCCCAAAGCCCGTGTGGTCATCATTACCGATAGAAGTGAATTGGACGGCCAGATTAAAGGCGTGTTCATGGATGCAGGGGAAAAGGAAATTTACCAGACCAGTAGCGGTCGAGATTTAATCACGCAGTTAAGCCAACCCACTCCACGCTTACTCTGTTCGCTGGTCCACAAGTTCGGTAATAAAAAAGTTGACAATTTCGATCAATTTATCAAAGACATTGAAGCAAACCCCAGCCAAACTGTCGGGGATGTCTTTGTGTTTGTGGATGAATGTCACCGAACCCAAAGTGGCAAGTTACATCGAGTGATGAAAGCCATGATGCCCCAAGCAACGTTCATTGGCTTTACCGGTACACCATTGCTTAAAAAGGACAAGCGAACCAGCCTAGAGACATTTGGCCAATACATCCACACTTATAAGTACAGTGAAGCAGTCGAAGATGAAGTGGTATTGGACTTGGTCTATGAAGCCCGTGATATTGATCAGAAGCTTGGATCGGAAGAAAAGATTGATGCGTGGTTCGACGCAAAAACCAAGGGACTCAACGACTGGCAAAAAGATGAACTGAAAAAGAAGTGGGGCACAATGCAGAACGTGCTCAGTTCCAGATCACGCATGCAAAAGGTGGTTGATGACATTCTCTTTGACTTTAACGTCAAGCCGCGGCTTAGCAGTGGTCGCGGCAATGCCATGCTCGTGGCATCAAGTATCTATGAAGCCTGTAAGTATTACGAACTCTTTATGGCCAATGAGCTCAAAGGTAGATGCGGCATTGTCACGTCATACAACCCCATGGCAACGGATGTGTCCAAGGAAGATACGGGAAGCAACAACGAATCTGACAGGCAGTTCATTTACAACACTTATACCAAGCTACTTAAAAAAGTGACCGCCAATCCCAACATGAGTAAAACCGAGACCTACGAAGAGAAGGTCAAGGAAATATTCATCAAAGAACCGGTCAATATGAAGCTGTTGATCGTCGTGGACAAACTCTTGACAGGATTTTCTGCATCACCTTGTACCTATCTCTACATTGACAAATCCATGCAGGACCACGGTCTGTTTCAGGCCATTTGTCGAACCAATCGCCTTGATGGTGAAGACAAACAATTTGGGTTTATTGTGGACTACAAAGACCTGTTCAAAAAAGTTGAAAAAGCTATCGCAGTTTACACCTCTGAGTTGGATGATTCAGCACCTGGAGCCAAGCCGGAAGTGATGATGCAGGATCGTTTGGCCAAGGGCAAGGAACAGCTGGACAATGCCATCGAGACCTTGGCCCTGTTGTGCGAGCATGTGGAACCGCCCAAGGACGATCTGGATTACATTCACTATTTCTGTGGCAATTCGGAAGTGGAATCTGACCTGCAGGAACATGAAACGCAACGTGTGGAGTATTACAAGGCAACCGCCAACCTGCTGCGCGCCTATGCCAACATCTCCGATGAGATGGAACCTGCCGGCTATAGCAGTGATGATGTCAAAGAGATCAAGCAGGAAATTGATCATTACCTGAAAGTTCGTGAGATTATCCGCCAAGCCAGTGGTGAGACATTGAACCTCAAAGCGTATGAAGCGGACATGCGGCATCTGATTGATACTTACATTGAGGCATCTGATCCCAAAAAGATTTCCAACTTTGATAATCTGGGGTTACTGGAACTGATCGTCAAGAGCGGGATCGGCGAAGCCATTGCCAGCCAACTTAGCAATTTAAAGAATGATAGTGCTGTCGCTGAGACGATTGAAAACAATGTTCGCAAGAAGATCATCAAGGAACATCTGAACAACCCTGCCTATTTCGAGAAGATGTCGGTATTGCTAGATGAGATTATTGCCAACCGTAAGGCCAAGGCCATTGAGTATGCTGAGTATCTCAAGCAGATGGCAGAGCTTGCCAAGAAGGTTCAAGCTGGCAAGTCAGACGATACCCCCAAGGAACTGGACACTCACGCCAAGCAGGCTCTGTATGACAACTTGGATAAAGACACTGCATTGGCGTTGCAGATTGACAAAGCAATCCGTGACGCCAAACTGGACAATTGGCGGGACAATGGCGGCCCCAAAGAGAAGGGCGTCAAACAGGTCCTCTATGAGATTCTGGGGGATGTAGACGAGGTTGAGCGTATTTTTACGATCGTCAAAGCCCAGAAAGAATATTGATGACCACGCGATTGCAACTTGGTGACATTGAAGCAGACGTGGTGTTCAAGAAGATCAAGAACATCCACCTGAGCGTCTATCCACCTGCTGGCCGAGTGCGGATCGCTGCACCAGCACGTATGAGTCTGGAACGCGTTCGAATTTTTGCCATCTCCAAATTGGCCTGGATCAAGAAGCAGCAGAAGCGGATACAGGACCAACCGCGTGAATCTCCCAGAGAGTTTCTGGATCGTGAAAGCCATTTTGTTTGGGGCAAGCGGTATCTGCTGGAATGTGTTGAGTCGTATCAAGCTGCTTGTGTTGAATTGTCACACAGTCGGATGGTGCTGAAGGTTCGTCCGGGGACAAATATAGCTAAACGCAGAGCCATTGCCGATGCTTGGTATCGAGACTTGGTCAAACAGGCTTTACCAGGACTGATTGCCAAGTGGGAGCCGTTGATGAAGGTAAAAGTCAAACGGTTTTATGTTCGCCGTATGAAGACCCGCTGGGGTAGTTGCACACCTACAAGGCACAGCATCCGTCTGAACACAGATCTTGCCAAGAAACCTCCGGAATGTCTGGAGTATGTCGTTGTCCATGAAATGGTTCATCTGCTTGAACCATCGCACAACAAGCGGTTCAAAGCATTGATGGATCATTTCATGCCGAACTGGAAGCAATTCCAGGAAAAACTCAATACTCTGCCGGTAAGGCATGAAGATTGGGAATTGTAATAACCAATTTTCAGCCTCTCTTGCTGTTCATCAAGAAAACGCGGCACATCATCCTGGCGAAACCAGACACGCCGGCCAACGCGAACTGTCTGCAAGCCCATTTTTTGATATCGCTGAACTGTTTTTTCAGAAAACTTGGTTTTGCTGTCATATAGTCGGAAGAATGCGGCGACCTTATCCTGATGTAAAATAAATGGGGCTGGCGAGTGGTTCCATCAGGATAGCTGATTACAGCCAATGGGATGCCAATATACCGATTTGAAGATTGGGACATGCCATCGGAGTCGATTTTACCACAATCAATTTTTTTCGGGAAATTCGCGTGGGCATATTGAACATTAGATGACTCGGCAGTTTCCCCCTCCCCCCCCGTCCGGTATTCTCAAGGTGACTCCCTGTTTCTCTACCCGTTACTGCGTCATCTACTGCATCGGAGGACACGCATGGAGGTAATGAATTGTCAGACTGCATGGGATTGTCCTTTCAGGTTTCAATCATCATTTATTGAAGTTCAGTCGGCAGAGGCTGGCAAATTAGATCAGGTTTGTAACAGCCGTCTAACCGCATCGGCTTTCTCCGTATCACTCAAAGGCAAAGTCATGATCGCCTGGATCGCATCAGCAAAGCCGGCTTGGTCGGTAACTGCTGCGCTTTTTGCTGCGCCTGCATCCTGAATGTGCGGTTTTTCAGGGGTTTTAGCGGGGTTGTTCGAGCCCTGTATCGCCCACTTCAAAAAGCCTCAGCAGTTTCGACTGTTGAGGCTTTTTTTATATCCAAATTTGGGGATTTTAAACATGCCAACACTCAAAGAAGTCGTCGAATCGACCGATACCCAAGCAGGTAAATTTTTCGACACCTGCATTCAAATGATGATTGTGTTCTCGCTGATTACTTTTTCAATTGAAACGATCCATGATCTTTCTCAAGAAACACGGCAATGGCTATATCGATGCGAAATTGCCAGCGTCATAGTCTTTACAGGTGAATATCTACTGCGTGTCTTTGTTGCAACGAAAAAAAGCAGGTACATGCTAAGCTTCTTTGGCATCATCGATCTTGCAGCCATTCTCCCCTTCTATATTGGAACGGGCATTGACTTACGTTCCATTCGCGCGTTTCGCATGATTCGCCTGTTCAGATTATTCAAACTCGCACGCTACAGCGCAGCTGTTCGACGCTTTAAAACAGCACTAAATCTGGCAAAGGAAGAAGTCATTCTGTTTTTTAGCATGACCGCCATTTTGATTTACCTGGCATCATTCGGTATTTACCACTTTGAATCCCAAGCACAACCCGAAATTTTCGGATCAGTATTCCATGCAATGTGGTGGGCAGTCGCAACGATGACCACCGTTGGATATGGCGATGTCTTTCCAATCACTGTGGGTGGAAAGATCTTCACCGCAGTTATGCTATTTATCAGCTTGGGAGTCATATCATCCGCAACAGGGATTGTCGCATCTGCATTGACCCGTGCACGCGAGCTGGAAAATCAAAAAGCCGATGATCTTAAAGGCTGTGAAGATTGATTGACTTTAAGTGACTCTCACTGTATCTGTCGCATCATCAGATAACTGGTGATACGCTTTTCGCCATCGGTGCCGTATTGGACCGTGTGAATTTGCCAACCTTCTGACCCCAATGCACTGAGGAAGCGTTCGAGCTTTTGGGTCTGATCGCTTGAGGCAGTCGGTAAATTCAACTTCCTGAAAAAGCTGATCGGCACCATCGTCCAATCCCGACTTGTCTGCGATGCTTCAACCGTCTGAAGTGAGTCCCGCCAACGCATGTCATAATCAAAACGGGTATTGACCGCATGTGACTGAATCGCAGTGGATAATTCCAAAGTCGCATACTCATAACGGTGTCCGCGGTTACCTATGAATGTTGCACCAACGAACATCACTGCAATTAAAAACAATCCGAGCATCTGCCAATTTTTCATTGTCTTTTCCCTACTCTCTTTGGTTGTGTCCATCCGTATAAAGGTGTGCGTCTACATACACGGTTACACCGGCATGCCACCTTGGATTCATCGTATCAGAGGACACAAAACAGCCGCCCCGCACTTTGGCACAAGACGGCTGAATGTTTGCAATATGATTCGGGATGTGACTTCTACGCGAGTTATGCAGCTAAACGATACACCTCTCGCCAGGGCCAACGCTCTAAAAAGGGCTGTGGCAAATTACCTGAAGGCTTAGCTGCGGGGGGTAAATATTTCTCCAGGTTCAATAAACCCCGATCAATGTTGGCAGGATCAATCCGCAGGCCCTTAAATTTGTTGGCTGCTTTATCCCATTCAATCCAGCGTTTGTGTTCAAGCATTTTGACCATGAATTCTTCAGCCGAGGAGAACTTGAAATTGCCATCAAATCCCTTGTTGGAATAAATGAATCCGCCGGTCATATCGCCGTAGTGTCCGACTTCGCCCAGGTCTTTGACCCAGTTTTGCAAGCTGCCGTTAAGCTTGTCCCACTTGCCGATGCGCCCGTGATCCAGAACACCAGCAACAAGCTTGCCATCGGGCCCGTGCTTGAAAAAGATATTCTCAAGATGGCCGTCTTCCCAAATCAGATTCTTCTTAGCCATGTTGTGGTAAAGCTCCACGACAGCTTGTTCATGGGCGTCGGTCCATTTACCAGCCTGGCGCATGGCATCGCGCGTGCCTGCGGTGAGGTCACTCATATCAAAGGTTTGCATGGTGTCTGTGATTTTTTCGACCACCATAAACGGCTGCGCACCTGTGAAATCAACATCGGAGACCTTCAGTTGCGGGATGCCAGCCTGATCGAGCAGTTCGCTGACTTGCTTGCCCTCAAGTGCCAATTGCCAGGCATTTAAGCCATGCTCACCGCCTTCTCCATTGCGGATGAACTTGATAACGTTGCCTTCATCACCAGCAATTTCAAAAACATCGCTGAATGTCCCTTGGCCAAGTTTCTTGCCAAGCTTGATCTGTTGTCCTGAGGGTGTTGTAAAAGTGCTCCCCGCCGATGGAGGCGAAGCGACTTGCGGTAATCCAACCACGTTATCAATATCCACATCCAAAGCACTACCCGTGTTTGGCAGATCAGTCGGCGGCTTGGGAGTGGGGAGTACATTATCAACCGCCCTGCCGGCATTGGGAACATCAGGCTTCACCACAGGCACATTGTTAACCTGTCTTGGCAATCGCGTCCCCACATCATCAGCCGGTATCCGTGGCGGAGATGGCGCGCTTGGCTTAGGTGTTGAAGGTTGTGGCATGTCAGGTGTTCTTGAGCGCGGCGTGCGAATCGTCCCGATTAAATCCTCAGCATCCACGGGAGTTTTAGGCTTTGGTGTGCGAATTGTCTCTGTCAAATCTGCCGGAGTTTTAGGCGGATTAGGATTACGCAAAGTATCCGTCAAATCATCCGCAGACTTCGGCGGATTGGGGTTACGCAAGGTATCCGTCAAGTCATCCGTAGACTTCGGCGGATTGGGGTTGCGTAAAGTATCCGTCAAGTCATCAGCAGACTTGGGCGGATTGGGGTTGCGTAAAGTATCCGTCAAGTCATCAGCAGACTTGGGTGGATTGGGGTTGCGCAAAGTGTCCGTCAAATCGTCAGCAGACTTGGGCGGGTTGGGGTTACGCAAGGTGTCCGTCAAATCGTCAGCAGACTTGGGCGGGTTGGGATTACGCAAAGTATCCGTCAAATCGTCAGCAGACTTGGGCGGATTGGGGTTACGCAAGGTTTCCGTCAAGTCATCAGCCGACTTCGGCGGATTGGGGTTACGCAAGGTTTCCGTCAAATCGTCAGCAGACTTGGGTGGATTGGGGTTACGCAAGGTATCCGTCAAATCATCAGCAGACTTGGGCGGGTTGGGTGTCCGCACGGTGTCGATGAGGTCTTCGCCTTTGACGGTTGGTGCTGAGTCTGAAACATTTTTTGTGAGGTTGTCTGTCGAATTCTTTGTGCCTGTGTCAGCAGCCGAAGCGACTTGTACATTGTCGACTTGTTTGGCAGTACCTTCAGCGACTTCTCTGGCCTGTTTGATGCCATTGATTAACGCACTGGCGACTTCCGGGGAGGGTTGGTCGCCAAGGTGCTTAAACAGGCCCGTTTCCTGAAGCAGTTTCTTTTCAGCTTTGGTCAGACTCTTGGTGCCGTGCTTGGCAGCTTTTTCAACCGCTTCTTCCATGGCTTCGAATCCGGACTTGCCGAATTTTTTGAGTACCGCCCCACCGACTTCACCCAGAGCAGCACCGCCTAACGCAGCACCACCGGAGATGGCAGCGCTCCAGAATTTTTCACTTGCCTGATTTTCAACCTCGGTGAGTCCTGAGGTGCCTGCCACTTCGACAAGGCCTTCACGGAACTGCACCTCCTCGTTCTGGAGTTTGCGATAGTCATAGGCATCTGAAGCCATCAAGCCAAGATCAGCAAGCTCTCCTGCCACGACACCGGCACTGGCAATGGCAGCGGCGGTTGTCCCGGCGGTTGCAGCCACGGACAGATATAAAAACGGAGCCGTCGCAACGAAGATTGCCATCTCCGTATCAGACCGTGAATAGGCTTCTTCTGCTCGCAACGCCTGGTACAACGTGTTGATTCGATCAATTGATGCGTAACCGGCTCGATCAGGGACCATACGCCCCGCAGGCACATTGGGTTCATTACTGGGAACAAGCATCCGATTTTTGACCAGCTTGCCAATACTGCCAAAACCAAAACCGCAGACTCTAAGCAGGCCTTCATAATCACAATCACTTAAACTTGTCAGACGCTTAAGTGAATAACTCATATTCCCAAGCATGACACCTTGTGCTTCATCAATGGCAATGACTGCGTAGTTCAGCGCGTCGATGGATTGAGCATCACCATAAGCATTCTCTAGTGATGCAGGTTTAATGGCATCCTGAAGCGTCATCTTCCCACGATTATCCGGGCCGGAAACGTTTAATCGCATCAGGGGATGGGCCAGTCCACGGCCTGCTGCGACACTCATCTGTGCAGCAAAGCGACGCTTGGAATTGTTTCGTTGGGTGATGGCTGCGCGATACGCTTTTTTACCAGCTTCGTTTTTGACCTTCGGTTCGGGGATGCCATCGCCCTTGTTGTACTCCTGGATTTTCTTGCGTAACTCTTTGATCGCCTCATCACGGATCAACAGACATGCAGCTTGATCGCGGAGCGTCATATGCAGACTGCGTGTATTGGAAAACCATTCGCCTGCATGTCGCTTGGTGGTAAAAATGATTTCATTGGTGAAGGTGTAGCCTTTGGGTGATTTTGATTTGGCGGAGCTGTTGTTGTTCTCCCAGCATTGCTCGGCCTTACCCATCGCTGCAACCCAGTCATTACTCGGCAGGCCCCGTACAGTCGCACGGGCGTAGGGCTTAACTTTTTGACTCTCAGCAGTATCGGTAGCTCCTCCTTGGAAGATTGCAATGAGTTGCTGGCCTTCTGGGATTTGCGGGAGTGTGATTGCATCCTTGGGCGTATCCATGCCACTACCTTTGCGGTCTTCAAAAATCGCAAGCGCTGCCTTGTCGCCGGGGAGGATCAGTGCCTTGGATCGGAAGTTCATTTTGTTGCCGTTAAAGGGTGTGACCTCCAGCTCCATGAGTTTGGTTTTACCTGCGATCAAATCAAGTTTGCGGGACTTGAATTGCGTGACCAACGGGAAGCGAACATGAACAAAAAACATCTCGCCCTTGTACAACTCCGTCGCTGGGTTGGAGACGTCAATATAGACCTGTCTTACAAAATCGACTGAGCGGGGTTTGAGATCATCATAGTCATAGTCCCATGTTCCTGGTGAATCGTTGAGTGTGATCGCTTTGGGGCCGGGGCTTGCAAGCTGGGCGATTTTGACCTGGATTTGCAGGGCTTTTTCGTCATTGGGATCAGCCCGATGCGATCCGGTGTAAGTGATATTCGAATCATCAATGGTGATGGAAACGGACTTGGCTTTGACAGGTAAATTTTCACCAGTGATGCGAAGCCAGATATTACCAAGGTGCTTTGCGTCTTTGCCTGGTCGTTTCTTGGTTTGCATGTTGAAGTAATTGAGTTTCTCCACAGCATCAATCCCCGTGATGATGATCGGCCCATTTTCAGAACCATCCTCCTCGCCATTGTCACCTTCACCATCAGCCATGGATTGATCTTCGAGTTCCTTCTTTGCCAACGCCTCGGCAGCGGCTTTGGCGTCCGCGAGTGTCTGTGCATCAATCGGCTCAACTCGGCTGAAGCTAATTGAGTCCATGCGTTTTTTTTCTGACCATTGTTTCTGCGTCTTATTGAATCGACGATTTTCATACTGACCACTGAATGTGTTGACATCTTCGGAGAGTTTGAGTTTCAGCGGCGAGGTCAACTCGTACACCTTGCCATCTTCGTCTTTACTTCGCAGGATAATTTTGCCGATGAAGTCTCTGCCGTTGAAGGTTCCGGCAAGTAATGATGATCCGACCTTGATGCCAAATGAGTTTTTGCCAAACTGTTTGATTGAACCTGAGATTGAACCAATGCCGCCAGTGATGGTCATAATCCCGCCGGGCATTTTCCAATCACCATCTGCGGTGATGCCCGGAAGCGTGTCGCGAGTGTCGAGTTTTTCAACTTCATCTTCAGCAAGATAGTCTGCGACATTCTTGGGCAGTGGCTTGTTATTGATGTCTTCTTCTTCAACCTGAGCATGCACAGGTAACACTGGCAGACAGAGCGTCTGCAAAAGCAAACAGAGTAAACACAAGACAGACACAACGGCAGGTGTTTGGCGGATCATGAGGTGGTCCTAGCAGTTGTTGATAAAACTTGAATGTCATTGCCCAACAGGTTGGGTCATGGTGGTTTGGTTCCATGCGATGGTAAAGCCGGCTTTGTCGGGAATCACGCGATCAGGAATCAAACCAATCCGCAGATAAACCCATTCACCGGGCAGCTGCCATTTTTGATCCTTGAGGTTCAATGGCTTGCCATCTGGCGTGTACAAATCGACACCTAAAATCAGCGAAGGGTCTGCATCATTAAGCTCAACGTGCAAACGCCCCTTGCCAGACTCTGGGATTTTAAAGCGATACCACTGACTCATTTCACTGAGTTTAAAAGTGTAGGGATCTTTGCTGATATCCACGGTTTGCAAAGCGGTATCGGTGAGTTTATCAGGATCGAATTGATACGGCTGTGTCGGGCCTGTGAGTCCTGCGGTGTAGTCTGCATAGGCAGTGAACGTGATGCTGTTATCCGCAGGATTGGCATCCTGATCAACGTCCGTGCTGACGATGATCTGCAAAGGTTCATCGCCGGCAAATTCATCATCGGGCAGAACGATTGCCAGTGGGACCTCCATTTTTGCAAAGGACTCAAGCACGCCATAGTCCGCCTGACCTAGTACCTTGCCATCAGCTTTGGCAATCAGGCGTCCGGGGGATGCAGGTAGATCACCGACATTAAACAGGCCGATGATTGCCTGGACCGTGTCACCGGGTTCGACATTGCGTGGCAGTTCCCAACGATTATTGGTGACCATGATGTCGGGCTTGTGGTGGCGGATAACCTTTGAACTTTTCTGTGCAAGTTGTTGAGCTTTTTCCTGCGACTCTGCGACGAGATATTCCTGCACGAGATTGTGAGCCGTGAAAATCTGGACCTTGTCAGAGACATGGAAATTACCTTTGCCGATCCCTTGAATTTTCATACTCACGTTATTGAGTTGATCGAATATGCCACTGGCTGAGACATATTTGAGTTTGTCAGTTGGAACCTGATAGAGATACCGCCCGTCGGGGATGCGTTCATTGAGCTTGCCGATGGTCTTGCCGTTGAGCTGGATTTGGGTGTTCATGAGCTTGTAGTGCCCCTTACCATACTTGGGCTTGAACTCGACAGCGACGGCAGCAGCGGTGACGGGTTCTTCTGGTTGAACCGCACGTTTGGTTGGGAACCATTGGCCCTTGATAAAGTCCGCCTGGAATGTACCGCCCTGCTCCGCATCAGCAGCAGAGGAGTCGGCCAACTTGCGATGATAAATCACGCGCGGGTGTCCAGCAGCAGTGCGCACGAGTGTCGGCGGGCCGTTGCCAGCGTCAGGCGGTGCAATTTGATGTGAATCGTTCTCCGACGTTTTGACCACAATGGCATTGTCTTTGGTGCGAAGTGCAACGTAAACCGAGTCATCCGCATTTGCCAACACCGAACCATCCCTTGCATCCAATTCGACGGGCTTGTCCTGCATAGGAAGTTTCATCAACAGCTTGTTGTTGACGGTCTTGGCGAGTGTGACTTGCTTGCCATTGCGTAAAGGTTCGCTGCTGAGAATCCGTTGAACTTTGTCTTGCGGTGCAAAGATGGTTTGCGGTTTACTGATTGTAAGATCGTCACCAAGTTCAGATTGTTTGACTTGGCCATCCTGCACATACTGGACAAAGCTCTTACCGGATTGTGGATCACGAATAATTTTAGGTGACGTGGCTTGTTGGTCACCTTCAACGCCGATATCGACTTTCTTGCCGGTCTGGACATCTTGCACGGTCACGATTTGCTTGTCACCTTCAGGCCGAGAATAGGCAGCGACGGTTTTGCCTGATGATGTCCGACCGAGTGTGGGTTGACTCACAGGATAGCTGTTGCGGACCAAGGGTGTACCCACGTTGAGCTTGCGTCCTTTCTGGATGCCAAAGCCGAAATTGCGGAACTCCAGTGCCGTGGTGTTTTCACGCTTGTTATGCTTTGCTACGAGGACACCGCCATCCTTGCCAGCCTGGACGACTGTTTCTTTAGTCGCAGATTGTGGATCGCGGAGCGTTTCAAACTGTTCCCATAATTCATCGGGAATATGAGCAGGCTTGAGTTCATCTTTCTTGCCCCAGTTGGGATCAAGTGTTCGGCCAAGGGTGGTGGCCACCTCATCGATGGGGATCAAATCTGCACCAAGTGCTGAAGCTGGGATCATGGCATCTTCGTCAAGGTCCTCGACTAAAGCTTCACTGTTATCCAGCAGGTTTTGGTCTGCCAACTCCGAGTCTTCTGACTCCTCGGCTTGTGTCTCATCGCCAGCAGTGTCCTTGGTTTTATCAGTCCCAGAAGAAGACGCACTGGCGACATCACCAAACGGCGTGCCCCATGCGAATTCGTCTTCGTCTTCTTCATCAGCGGGACCACTGTCAGTTAAACCGCCGGAAAGTGAACCACCCGATGAGCCGATGCTGCCACTGAGTCCTCCTCCACCACCGCCATATCCACCTGCATTTGAGGGTGGTGTCGCGGGAGTTCCACCAGTGGGTGGCAAGGCATAGCTGGCCGCCCCCTGGTTGGTGCAACGATCACCTGAATTTCCGGACACCCCTGTTGAACGCGAGACTGTGACGAATACATCCTGCCCCTCGGGGACACTGGCTTCATAGTCAACAATCTGCATTTGATTGTGACCGTGAAGGTAAATCTTGCCAACGAGTTGAATGAAGCTCGGCGAAAGCCTTGGCCAGACACGCAGCTTGATGGACTGTCCCGCTTGCAAATGCATCCGTTCGACGAAAGTATCCATCAACACCTTGCCAAACAGTGGCCCGTCCTGCATATCGGGATAACCACTGTCCGCGAATTGGTCTGTAAAATTGACTGTAAAATTGGGTATCTCCACGCCCATGTTGGTGATCGTCAGATACTTGACCAGACGCGCCTGATCCGCTGGAGATTCACCATCTTCCCATTGAACATTTAGCTTCAGTGGAGCGATGGCGATTTTGACATCAACCTTGCCCATCGCAGCAACCTGCCAATCACCTGCTGAATCCATCACGCGAGCGACCACCGGGATACTGGCGGTATCACGTTGCGTGGCATTGGCATGAACGACAAAATCAAACGCCCATGTTTCGCCGACTCCCATTGTCAATGCGGTTGGTTCAAACCAATCACGACTACCCCGACCGATGAATCCGCTATTAAGATCATCCGGCGGATCACAATCCACACGGACACTGACCGGTGATTCACCATCATTACGGAGCATCACTTTGCCACGCTGATCATAGGTCCGCTTGATCTCTAACAAGGCAGGAACAAACGTCAGCTTAGTGTCGGGCATGACGGCGGTGGGTTGATCCTGTGTCGTGATATTTGTGTTTGGCGAATCGGACTTGCCAGAAAAGAGTAGCCATAGGATGACGCCCAACACGATCAAGCCAATCACTGTGAGAATGCTTTGGGTCTGCCGGTTCATTGCACTTTCTCCACTTCAAAAATCCAAAGTCCGCGTTTTGCTTTGCGTCTGCTTACTTTTGGTTTGTCTGTTGTCGGCTGAGAATTTTGTGATGCTCTTGAAGTTGATTCTAATCTCCGTGCAGTCTCGGGTATGTCGCCTGCCTGGACATTCGTTTTGAATTGCACTTTAAACTTACCGACCATCTGTTTGCGTTCCCACGAATAATAATGTGATGAGACTTGAGCGTAATAAATACCTTTTTGAAGTAAAACGGTACCTTTATCGTCCTTTATTACACCTTTTTTCTCCTGATTGTAATAATCAACAGACGGATACTGTGGCATCGGCCTGGGAGCTTTGTAATCCGAATAGACCATCTTGATTCGCGTTGGCTTATCAACCTCAAAACGGAACATGTCCACGTCATACTCCGGAGCAATATTAATCTGATATTCCTGATCAAACTCCGCTGGTGTCGCAGTCTCAAATTGATTGTTCGGCTCGTGGATGTCACCTTCAGGTGTCCAATTGAATGTCACTTCAAAAGGCTTGGCGATTGATCGAACCTCCCAGTCATACCATGCACTGCTGACTCTGATGTAGTTGATACCTTGGCCAAGGAGTGCCTTACGACGATTCTCAACAAGCTTCTTGCCATCGGCATCGTAATAGATAAAAGTGGGTTGCTGCTTTTTGGTTGCAGTGGTATCCCAGTTGGTCGTGACACATTCGACTATGCCGCTTGCTGGCAGGTTGAGCTTAACCACATCCACATCACCATGCGGTCGCAGTCTCATGGTGATGGGCTTTGCAATTTCTATTTCACGTGCGGTTTGAATCGTGTTGTTGGGTTCAGATGAATCCAATTGCGGGAAGTAAGTCACGGTGACTTTGAAAGGTTTTTGATGTGCCTTATATTCCCATGAATACCAAGCAGAAATCAGTTTCAGGTAATGTGTTCCTTTTGTGACCCGATGATCATATTGTTGCTGAGTCAATTTCTTGCCTGCTGCGTCATACCATATTTTTGCTGGCCAGGACTTTCGTCCTGTCATATCCCAATCCTCGATTTTCAAACGCACCACACCGGGACCGGGTGTTTGAAATTTAAGATAATCCGAATCATCACGTGTCATAAATCGTAATGAGACCGGCTCCCCGAGTTGAATTGGGGTTGCCGTATCAAAGCTGTCATTCGGTTCAGTCACATCATCAATTGCCTGGAAGTTGATGGTGAACTTAAACGGTTTTTCGACAGCCTTTTGTTCCCATGCGTATTGATGCGACTTGAGAACAATGCCATAGACGCCTGGCGTGGTGACATACAAATGATGCACGTCAGACGTATTTAATTTGACACCTTGGCTATTGCAGAAATACAAGGAAGGCCTGCTGCTTTTACCCGTCCAGTTTTGGATTTCCCAACGCACCAACCCACGTTCCTTGACTTCAAAAGTCAGTATGTCGGTATCACTGGGCGTATGCATATTCAATTCAATGGACTGTCCCATTTCAATGCGTGTTGCATCGGTGAACTTGTCATTGGGTTCATACGCGTCGGGTTTGATAGTTGGTTTTTCTGTCTGTGCGAATACGGCTGCTGCAAAAACCAGCAGAAACACAATCGCGCGTTGCAGAAAGTGGTTTGGCGGTTTCATGGACACTTTCCGTTAAAGATTAATTGTCATAAATGGATTGGACACCCAATATCATCATACTCAAAAGCCAATATCAATTCAGAACCAACTGATCAAAAAACGCATAAACCACCAGGTAAAACGACCTAACAATCTCTATAGCACATATACCCAACCCACTACCAGCAGGATATGATGAGCTAATGCACACGTACTTTCGGCATCCATTCCCATCTCGCAAAGCCTTTGGCCCCTACGCCAGTCCGGGCATGACAGTGCATTTGCCAGCGATCTTTTTGGGCTTAATGTTTGGTTGGGTTCTGGGACATGCAGACATGGGATCACTGCCCGTTTTAATAGCAACTGGATTTTGCAGTGTCTACCTTGGACGAGACTTGGCGATCCGTGCGCATTACAACGTGTTGGTGACTGTTGGCGTTTTCGTCACGTTACTGTTTTGCCTGAGTGTGGGATTGCCATGGTTAAATCGCATTCACCAGTGGGCCGGACGATGCTCGTATGGGTGGCCTTCATGGATCTATGCGTTGATATTAATCATGTTGACATATCGACAGGCCAAACTCGCCAGGCATCAGACGAATAACACATCAACCAACTGATATTCCCAAGCAGAATAAACTGCCATCAGTCCACGAGCGTATCGCGCAATGGAGCGCGTTCGGGCTTCTTCTCAGGCTTGGGTTTGGGCTTGGGTTTGGGTTGGCTGCCCCCTGAGGACTTGGGTTTGGGTTTGGGCTTGGTCTTGTTGAACTTGAGTTTGACCGGCACATAGATCGACCAATTGCGATCCTTGGTATTGGTATCAATCTGCCAACCTGCGGGGATTTCAAATTCGTCAGCAATATTCCGAGCCTTCACATACTCAGCAAAACTGTCAGCAGAGACGACATACCGCCCATATTGTTTACCATCACGTCTCATCGCAAAAATTTTACGTTTGTACAGCGAATTAGGACGATCCATCGAGTCCAAGTCGTCGCCCGCTTTAGGTGTGAGATAACAATCCATATAAATGCGACTGGTATAAATTTTGAGCTTCACATCCACATTGCGATCGCCATATTTACTCCGATCAATCAGTTCCTTGAATTTATCAAAGTCATACCCGCCGGTCTCTTCGTCGGTCTCTGGCGCGGGTCGATAGCGTCGTTCAAAGGCAGCAATATTGCGTTCAAGTTTCTCGCGATAGCGTTGATGCTCTTCTTGAAGAATCCGGTTATTGGCAATATGAAAGACCACTTTTTTATAGCTCTTATCCACGTCCCGCGGATTGGGGATGCGTACAATTTCAGCAGGTGGTATTTCAGGTATCGGCGTTTTATCAAGCAGTGCTTTTAATTCGGCCAATCGCTTGATGGCTTTTTCCAAGTCCTCCTGGAGCTTTTGCTGCTCCTGTGCTTTTTGCTTTGCTTCGGCTTCCAACTTGGCTACGTCGTAATCTTTTTTCTGGGCTTCGACGGTGACCTTTTCCTGGAGTGATTCGATCTGCTTGCGGAGTTTATCCAGATTGGCTTTGTTTTTGGGAACCTCAGGCTCCATCGTCAGCCAGTCGGGTTCGAGTTGCTTAAGCAGTTCCTTGAGTTCTTCGAGTTGTTTTTCCTTGTCGAGTAAATGATCGACCTTGACGCGTTCATCAAGTTCCTGAGCTTGTGTAATGCGCTTGACGGCTTCACTCATACCCAGCAATGCGACCACCAGCATGATGATGAGAATCCCCACCACGTTGGTCAGAGCATCCAGAAGTGAATCCAGATTGCCAGTATCTTCTGCGGGTTTGCGTCGCATTACTTCTTCATCGCCTTGAAAAACAGTGATAAATCCACACGCCCCTGCCCGACAATCGGCAAGCGACTGTTATAGGCGTGACTCTTATCAGCCAATCGCTTGGCGGTATCAAACGTCCGAACGGCATCACTTCGGATCAGGAAAATGATCATGCGATCCGATCGTTCGTCACTTTCCTTAAGCAGTTGCATAAACGCCTTGTCATCATTGCGCAAATCGCGATTGGTGACAAAGGTTTCGCCTTGAGGTGTATGGATGCGGACACCTTCTTTAGTGGTCTCGACAAATGTCGGGCGGATCTTGCCATTGAGTAATTTCTCAGAACCACTGGGTTGAATCTGGACCACGGGAACGGGCTTCTTCTCGCGTTTGGCCAACTCCTCTTCGAGCTTGGCAATTTTCTTGAGCAGGTCGTCCAATTCTTTGGTCAGTTGCGCGATGCGCTTTTCAAGACGCTGAATTTCTGCAAGTAACTCAACAGCTTGGGCAGCCAGTTTTTCCTGCTGGTCGGCCTGCTGTTTCATCTGCTCAAGTTCGCGGAGTTTTTTGAGCGCGTCATTGAGCTGCTTACGGATACCTTCAGCCATTTTGATGAGTTTTTGGAGTTCAGCTTTTTTCTTTTCAAGCTCGGTGAGTTCTTTCTTGACCTCTTCGAGCTTGTCCTGATTTTTGAGTAACTCATCAATGTCAGGTGTATTCATCTGCGCGATGGATACCCCCACGATCATCAACGTCAACACGCCAATGAGACAGACAAGAATACTCAGAAATGGGAAGAGCGACATTTCAGCGTCGCCACTACTGCGCCTTGACATGGCTGTATAACTCCAGAAAGCCGGGGTTCGAGGTGACAGTAAAACAAATTACTTACCAAACCAGCCCTTTTTCTTAGGCTCAACGACTGTTGCTTCGATGACCACATTCTGCTGACCAAGCTTGCTTAGCACATTGTTCAGTCCATTAAGACCTTGCTCCAAAGCACCAAACTGAGTCTGCATGGCTTGAGCGGATGCCTGCATGGCCTGCATGGTTTGTTGCATGTTTTCCTGGATGGCAGTTGAAGTCTGCTGCATGTTTTCCTGCATGGCCTTGGTGGTCAAAGCCAAAGTGTCAGCCATCTTCTGTTGAGCGTCGGCAGATTTATCGCCTAATCCATCCATCGCCTTATCCACACGTTCGATGACTGCATCGAGGATCTGTTTGAGTTCCTCGTTGTGATGTTCACTCTTAGCACCAAGTGCCTGCGACTGAGCGTCCTGCAAGCCACTCATCATTTCCTGAATGTCGGTGATCTGGCGGAGACTGTCGATCTGTTGGCTGACCACCGATTCGACTGCTTCGTTGATTGCCTGCATGTTCTGGCCATGCTTTTCCTGCACGTCCGACTGGATGCTGTTCCATCCCTGAGTAAGCCGTGCAGTCAGTGCATCGCCGATGGCTGCGAGCTTTTCACTCCAAACCTGAATTTCGGCATGATGCGGGACCATTGATTCATTGATCGCTTTTTGAATTTCACGTGCATTGCCACCCAGTGACGAAACGCCTTCGCCTTCATCATTAAGGCGTTTCATGAGGTTTTCATTGCAGTAGTCATCGACGCCGTTAAGCAGGTCTTCTTCTTTTTTCTGCATCGGGTCACAGATGAACTTCAAGATCAAACCCATGACCAAAGCCACGAGTGTGGTGTCGAATGCTGTACCCAGACCGGCGGTAACACCTTTAAGGGATGTCATCAGTTGCGCGACATCTTCGGTGCTATCCAGTGCCCCACCAAAGCCAGCGACAGCCGAACCGATACCGATGACCGTGCCGATGAAACCGAGGATGGGAATCGCCCAGATAAAAAACTTGAGCATGGTGTAGCTGGAGTACATTCCATTGGCATCAATGTCCGACTGACTGCTTAAGGCGGTGGCAACTTCCGATGCACTTTTACGAACACCAAAATGTTCGATCCCCCGCAGAACGCGATTGATCAGAAAGCTGTCAGATGTTCGGGCAGGCAAGCTGCGGATATGCGCGGTGAACTGACGAAGATTGGACGTGGTGATGTCATCGCCCAATTCATTGGGAAGCAAGTCAAAGAGCATCGAGTCACGCTGCTTGCGGATCATACGGGTCTTATAGAAGAGTTGGGAAAGCCCCCAGAAAAACAGCATGGTCTCTGCATAGGGAACCCAACCACGACCGGTGAAAAGCTGGCCGAAGTAGGCATCCCCCAACGGCATCGCCACGGCAAGGTACCAGACAATGGTCAACGCCAAACCGATGCCCATGGTCAGGAGCATGTTCACATCTGTGCCGGGTGATTGATCGGTTTCACCTGATGCCGCTGGCATGGCTGGCGAACCGTCAGCATCTTGCGCCGGAGCCTGCATGGAGGATGCAGCCGAACCTGGCGATGCTGTTTGTTGCATTCCGGGAAAACCTGCGGGCAGTTGCGAGTCAGATGCATGCTCTTCAGAGAGATTGCTCAAATCCAATGGCGGTGCATCTTCAACCGGAGGCTGTGGGACGGTGACAGCCGTCTGACAATGCGGGCATCTGGCTTTCTTGCCAACCGCTTCTTTACGTGCTTTGAGACTTTGACCGCATTTGGTGCAACTGAATTTAAAGTACATGTGTGTGTGCTCCGCAAACGAACGGGGGAGGAATCTGGCAGGTTAGTGTGGGGGTATAAAACTTATTTGAACATGGATCGCGCAAGATCACAAGTGGTGATTGCAAAAGTTGGTATAAAAAACCATTCCACTTGGGAGTGCTTATCCAGACGAATGCTCCTTGCCATGTGTCTGACAAGGGCTCACAAGTAAATATGCAACTGCAAATTATCTTTTCAGACTTGTATGACTTTATAAACAATCCGCTGGACAGAAATTATTTTCAAGCCAGGATTGACATGCTTGACGATTTAAATGATAATGTAAAAGCAGTCGGAAGTGCGCCCCGACAGCATGAACAGATATGGTGCACAGTCTCGCAGCAGAAGTCACTCCATTGCACAAGTTTGATCGATAGAGCCTCGCTGCACGTTTTCGCGATGGACTGATGACTCGGCCTGCTAATTTCTCCAGCCCGATCGCCTAGGACCACTCGCTTGGAGAATCTCATGAAGATTTATGTTGGAAACATTCCTTTCTCTACCACCGAAGATTCGCTTTCAGCGGAATTCGGCGCTTTTGGTGAAGTCGAAGATGTCGCGCTGATCACCGACCGTGAAACCGGTCGTCCTCGCGGCTTCGCTTTCGTCACCATGGCGAACGACGAAGAAGCACGTAAGGCCATTGAAAGCCTCAACGGCACCGAAGTTGGTGGTCGTACGATCACTGTCAACGAAGCTCGTCCCCGTGAAGGTGGCGGCGGTGGTGGCGGCGGTTATCGTGGTGGTGGCGGCGGCGGTGGTCGCGGCGGCTACGGCGGTGGCGGCGGCGGTGGCCGTGGTGGCTACGGCGGCGGCGGTGGTGGTGGCGGCGGTCGCGATCGTTATTGATCCGACTCCCCTGCTACGAAGAGTCCTGTTCAATGAACAAGCTCTGACCACGCAGATATGATCTCAAAAAACAACGCCAGTTGATCGCTATCACAGACTCGCCTTTCGTCACAACCCGTTTTTGACAATCGGGCATAGACGAAATCAACGAACTGTTATAGTCGATCAACTGGCGTTGTTTATTTCTATTTTTTATTGATACAAACCGCCAAGACGCCAAGGGTGCCCGTTTCGAGCCTTACTCTGCGAAGTTGAGTGCTAGCTCTGGAAACCTTCTCACCCTTAGCGTCTTGGCGGTCAACACCCCGGAGACCTGACAATGGCCCCCAAAGATTCAAACTGTATTTTCTGTAAAATCGTCGATGGCGATATCCCATCCTATAAAGTCTATGAAGACGAACACGTCATGGCATTTCTGGATGTCGGCCCACTGAGCCACGGCCATACCCTCGTGATCCCCAAAGGACACTGGGTCACACTCGACCAGGTGCCCGAACAGGTCGGAGCTGCCATTGGCAAAGTGCTTCCTAAAATTGCCAAAGCTGTCTGCAAAGTAACAGGCATTGAGGATTACAATATCCTTCAAAACAACGGATCAGCAGCTCACCAGGCGGTCGGCCATGTGCATTTTCACATCATCCCCAAAACCGCGGACTCCGGCTTGGGCATAGACTGGCCATCGGGTAAACTGGACGGTGAATTGGCAGCGGACCTTGTAGCCAACATCACGCAGGCACTGTAAGCTAATAGATCCGTTAACAGTGATCCTGACAAGACCTCTCAAAAAGAGTTCAAAAACGATGGCAATGATTCTCTGTATTCTGGCCGGTGGGGAAAGCAAACGCTTTGGACGCAGTAAGCTGCAGGTCAAAGTCGATGGCAAGCCTCTTTTGCAATGGCTCCATGAAACCCATGCTCAGATTCATCCAGATGCCTATTGGCTAAGTCTGTCACCCGATCAGCCGCATCCCAAAGGTGCTGACTTATTCGACAAGATCATTGTTGATGACCAGTCCCATCAAGGCCCGTTGCATGGGATTGCTGCCTTGGTTCATGCTGCTAAGCCCGGTGACGCATTGATCGTTTTGCCTGCTGATATGGCGTTGGTCAAAAGTGAACTGCTTGCCGTGTTGGGTAACAGTTTGAACCTCTCCGATCAACAGGCAGGCATCATGTACAAATGGGCTTTAGGGCCACAAGCCGGACGCATTGAGCCCTTCCCGTCTGCATGGCGAGCAGGTGTCGCTGAAAAAATTATTGACAAAGCCATCGCTCAAGGCAAAGGCGGACCATCCCAAATCGCCGACAACCCTGCCATCGGCAAGACATTCCTGCACTACGAAGAAGACGAAGTCCAATTCAAAAACTTCAACAAGCAAGCGGATCTCAAACCGCTAAGCGAATTATCAGGACTGTCATTAACGGTGGGTTGAATCATGAATATCACAATTGGGGAACCTGCGCCGGATTAACATCCGGTGCTTCAGGTATTGCACATCAGTAGTGATTCATGGACTGAACGCCAGATGCGAATCTGGTGCAGGTGTTGGCGTACTTACAGCGAACCCTTGGTTGATGGGATTTGATCGCCGGTCACTTCAATAGCTTGGCGCAGGGCGCGACCAAGTGCTTTGAAAATGCCTTCAGCAATGTGATGCTGATTGGTACCGTGCGGGACTTCAACGTGCAAATTGAACTTGCCAGCTTGGGCAAAGGCGTTGAGAAACTCCTGCACCAGTTGGGTGTCAAACGTACCAATCTTCGTACCGGGCATGGTAAAAGCGTCAGGTTTGACATCCATGACCAATGCAAAGCGGCCAGACAAATCCAGACTCACTTTGGCGAGAGCTTCGTCCATGGGAACGGAGGCAAAACCGTAGCGTTCGATGCCCTTCTTATCTCCAAGTGCTTCAAGTAATGCTTGCCCCAAGACAATGCCGACATCTTCAACGGTGTGGTGATCGTCGATGTGCAGGTCACCTTTTGCTTGCACGTTGAGTGCAATCTGCCCGTGACGTGCGACATGATCGAGCATGTGATCAAAGAATCCTACGCCGGTGTTGTGGGTATAGCCATTGCCGTCGAGATTCATTTCAACGGTGATCTGGGTTTCGTTGGTATTGCGTGTGATGGTTGCTTTACGTTGATCCATGTTGGTTTCTCAGTTCATATTGTCCAAGGCGCCGATGAGCATGTTATTTTGCGAAGGCGTTCCAATCGTGATTCGCAGCTTGTCGAGTAAGCGCGGATGATTGAAGTATCGCACAAATATGCCCTTTTCCTTGAGAGTCTGATAAATACGGACCGCATCGTCGATCCCGCCGGGTGCCTGGGCGAGAATGAAGTTGGTCTGACTGGGCAGCACGATCCAATTGCGGAGTGTCAGTTCCTCGGTCATGCGATTCCGTTCGCTGATGATTTTCTTCCAACTGCCAGCAACATCCTTGCAGGCCCCCAATGCCGCACATGCCAAAGCTTGCGAGACGGCATCGGTGTTGTAACTGTCGCGTGCCTTGTCCATCGCTTGGATCAGGGCAGGTGTTGATGCGATGCCGTACCCAAATCGCAGCCCTGCCAACGAGTAGCCTTTACTCAGTGACCGTAGCAAAATGACATTGTCCAAACCACTGCCTTCACGCACCAGTTCCAAACAGTCATGTTCCGCAAAGTTGGTGTACGCTTCATCAATGACCAATACGCCATTGAACTGCGAAGCGATCTCGCGGAGGGTGTCTACCGATTCAAGACGGCCTGTGGGTGCATGGGGATTGACAATAAATGCCAACGTCACGCCAGCATCATTAAGCTGCTTTGCAAAATCACCTGGCAGTGACCAGTCTTCCATCCGCGCGATGCGCGTCACTGGCGTATCGTGTATTGCTGCCAATACCTCGTAGAGCGAATAGGTTGGATCACTGACGCCGATCCCCTTGCCATTGGGTTCAGAGAAGACAGTGAGCAATAGTCGTAGTAATTCGTCACCGCCATTGGTTGCAATGATCTGTTCTGTGGTCACGCCATGGGTTTGAGCAGCGAGCTTCCGGAATGGCATCGCAGTCGGCGATGGATAGCGACGCAGCAATTCCGGATCAAACTGACGCAGAGCATCTATCACAGCTTGATGCGGCAGGTCAGGATGCTCATTGGTATTGAGCTTGATGACGGTGCCGGTCTGTGGTTGTTCTCCGGGCACATAGGCCTGAAGGTCTGAGATGTTCTTACGTTCGTAGGACATGGTGTTTCTCTGGGTGCAAATAAAGCAAGCCCTGAATTGTCACCTAAAGCCCAAAGAAGGTCAACCGGTGATAAGTGATTGACAAATCGAATTGGCATGTGCTTCACATACTGAATAATCCTGCATAACTAGTCCAACCCTTACGATTGGAGTAAACTATGGGAATGAAGTCCACGCCAACGATATGTTTATTACTAGTGCTGAGCCTTGTGCTCCCCAATCTGACCCATGCGGCAGATGAACGGGAACAAACGGTAAACTCAGCGATTTACCTCATTCGCTCTGCCATGCGTATTTCCCGCGAAGGCCGAGAGATTCCGCTGCTCAAATCGCTTCGCCAACTTCGGGACCCGGATCTTGCCCCCCTCTTTGAGGAGTTGGCTCAGAGTCCGCATCCGATCCTCAAGATTCACGGGATACTTGGACTTGCTGAATGCGATCCGGAGAAAAAGCTCGATTTGCTGCGCATTGCCAGCATTGAGGAAGCTTCAATTCAAGCTCAGGTCGTCAGTGCAGCGATGGACAGCAATCTGCTCTCGGATGATGAAGCCAACCAGTTGATCAACTGGCCGGGCCTGGACATCGGCGTACGGATACTCGTCGCCACACAGCAGATTAACAGTGGCAAGTTCGACAAGCCTCAGATTCTTGAGGAAGCTGCTAATTCGGATAACCTTGCCCGCAGCGGTTTTGCCATCCTCATGCAAGCTCGATTGGGACAAGCCGATGCCATGGCCAAACTCAATGCCCTGCATCAGAGCGATGATCCAATGCGTGATCGCATTCGTGAAATGCTTCTGCGAACCGCGATGCGATACAACATCGAACTCATCGGCCCTTGGGCAATGCAGATTGCAACGGAACCTGGCGTGAGCCAATCGCTTGGGCTGCTGGGACTCAAGGCCGCCATGCGATTTAAAATCGCACAGGCTCAAGGCGTCTGGCAGCAAAAATACAACTCCACCAATGAACTGGCTCAAAAAACACGACTGGCATTACTGGTCGCCCGTGAGTCGACAACTCTGGCACCGAGCCTCTTTGATGTGATGATCGCGGAGGATAATCCGCTGCTGAGCAACCTTGGTAAAGCCGGTAAAGCCATTGCAGCCAACCAGGACATCTCGCAAAACGTGATCAACCTTGTGGGCATGGAACGTCCGCACCCCATGGCTACGGCTTGGGCTTTAATGTACGCACAAAATCAGGCCTCGCCCGATGATGCCACTGCGATTCTGCTGTCACTGGTACTAAGCTACGAAAACGCCAGCCAGCGGTCGCGTCCGAGTCTGCTCAATGATGCCATTACTGCAGCCGAAACCCTGCTTAACAACTATCCGGACAAAGCCAAGATCTTGCTCAAGCCCATAGTGCTCAACACGCAAACCGACCCTTTATTAGTACGTGGGATCGTATTGGCAATGATCCGTAGCAATGACAAGCAGGCCTTGGAACTCGCAGGGGAATTGGACAACATCAGCGACCCAACCAGTCGCCAGATGTTGCTGCTTATCAAAGCCAAGCATGGGCTGGCACTCACACGCAATCAATTACACGACTTGGCCTTAATGGTTCGCGGCGGTGGGATCAGTGACGATTCGATGCGTGTACAAGCCGGCTGGGCCTATCTCAAACAAACACATCAACTCGGACCGGCATTGACCAAGGTTCTTAATCCATAGTCCAAACTGTAGACAAATCGGCTTTATCGCAGATATAGAGTAAGAACCATAAAGCTCATCGCGTTGGGACATGACTGCCCCGATCCAAAGAAACCGACAAGGAAGTTGTAATGACAGGCATTCCACTAAGCCAACCCGATATTACCGAAAAAGAAATCCAGGCCGTCGTCGATACCATGCGATCCGGACGCCTGAGTATTGGACCACGTCAAAGTCGTTTTGAAGAAGTCGTCGCAGAACGCACCAAACGACGTCGGGGCATCGCGGTTAACAGTGGCACCTCCGGCCTGCATCTGGTTCTCCGCGCTTTGGACATCGGCCCAGGTGATGAAGTCATCACCACGCCCTTCTCATTTATCGCTTCTGCCAACTGCATCCTCTACGTGGGTGCCAAGCCGGTGTTCGTGGATATCGACTCGCGAAGCATGAACATGGACCCTGCAAAAGTCGAAGCTGCCATTACTCCCAAAACCAAAGCCATCATCGGCGTGGAAGTCTTCGGCGATCCGACGCACATGGATCGACTTGCACAGGTTGCAGGCGCCCATGAAATCCCACTGATTGAAGATGCCTGCGAAGGTCTTGGCGGAGTCTACAAAGAACGACCTGTGGGATCATTCGGCCGCGCAGCCGTGTTTGGTTTTTATCCCAACAAACAAATCACCACCGGTGAAGGTGGCATGATTGTCACCGACGATGACAAGCTTGCGGATTTGTGTATGTCAATGCGTAACCAGGGCCGTGAAGACATGAGCCTCCATGATCCGGGATGCAACACACACGCAGGCAGTTGGCTCGCTCATGCGCGACTGGGGTACAACTATCGCCTTAGTGAAATCAATTGCGCGTTGGGTATCGCCCAGATGGAACGCCTCGACGAAATGCTGGATATGCGTCGCAATGTCGCGCAGATGTATTTCCAACGCCTCATGGGTTTCAAGGATTTGATCCTGCCTAACCTGCATGAAAACGAAACCCGCAGTTGGTTTGTCTTTGTGGTGCGTTTGTCTGACCTCTACGGCGGGACCGAACGCGACCGCGTCGTTCAAGGTTTACGCCGCCATGATGTAGGAGCTGCAAACTACTTCCCATGTATCCATCTCCAACCGTTTTACAAAAAGCGGTTTGGTTATGACAAGGGCATGCTCCCCATTGCCGAGTCGGTCAGCCAACGGACAATCGCCCTGCCGTTCTTTAACCGTATGGATGAAACCCATGTAGAGTTAGCTACGCACACTTTGTATGTGATGCTCCAACGCGAACAGTTGTTGATGCAAAAGGACGCAAGTTAAAATTCGGCAATCACAATCAGTAAAAGTTTCAATAAAAAAACCGCAGCCATGCATCAGCACGCTGCGGTTTTTGTATTGGTTATCAGGATCTGTTTACTTGGATGCAAGTTTGAACTGACCAATTCGGTTTTGCAGTTCATTGGCTTTATTGATCAGCGTTTGAGCAGTGTCGGAAGCCAGATTTGAATCTTGGCTGGTCTGCGAACTGAGATTACGGATGGTGTCCAGACTGCAAGCAACCTGTTCGGTGGCACGGGCCTGTTCTTCACTGGATGCAGCAATCGACTGAATCATTTGAGCGACATGCTGGGTGCTTGAAACGATCTGTTCCAAACTTGAACCAGCCGATGTGGCATGTTCGACACCTTGTGAAACTTCATTGGATACACCTTGCATCTGATTGACAGCCTGCTGGGTTTCACCTTGAATTGCTTCAATGGAACTGGCGATTTCGCCGGTGGCCTTGGTGGTGCGATCAGCCAGTTTACGGACTTCATCAGCAACCACTGCAAATCCGCGTCCATGTTCACCGGCACGGGCAGCTTCAATGGCAGCATTGAGTGCAAGCAAGTTTGTCTGGTCTGCAATATCGTTAATGACCTGAATCACCTGGCCAATCTGTTCACTTCGATGTCCTAGAGCTTCGACACTCTTACCACTGACCGTCACCGCTTCATGAATGCTATTCATGCCAGCGATGGTTTGTTGAACAACCGTACCACCCTGGGTGGCTGTTTCACCACTGGTTTGAGCACTGCTTGCGGCGTCTGTACTTTGCTGTGATGCGACGGCAACGGATTGACTCATCTCTTCAACGGCAGCGGCAATGGAGGTAACCTGCGTCGCCTGCGAGTCGTTGGCCTGAGACATCTGGCCACTGATACGAGCAATTTCAGTTGAAGCTTCAACAACCTGTTTGGTGGTATCCACAACCTGTTCAATGGTGTCATGTACCGTTTGGATAAACGCATTAAACCACTTGGCGGCAGTGCCGATTTCGTCATTGGATTCTTCAAGACGCTGTGTCAGATCACCATCACCTTGTGCCAATTGTTCTGCACGTGTGGCAATTGCCTCCAAACGGCGGATAATCAAACGAATGATGATGGTCATCAGCACCATGATGACAACCGCGATGGCTACACCGATGGCAATCTGCATCGCAATTTGGTGCTTGACATCACCTTCCATCTCACTGGCAATGGCCAAGGTTTTTTCTTTACGATCAAGCAGGATCTGAGTATGTTCGGCCAATAATTTTTCATTGACACCACAAATCTGATCAATGGTATCGCGCATGGTATCGAATGCCTTTTTGGTCTGAACCGTACTCATTTGCTGAGCTTCAGCCAGTAATGCATCCAAAGTTTCTGGTTCGGCATTGTCATTGCTTTTGTTGATGTATTGCTGACACAACGCCATGACTTTGCCTGAGACTTCCTGCCATGCTGCATATTGTGTTTTGAAGTCCGCATAAAGTTTGCTGGTTTCCGTGGCGGTGTCCGGGCAGGCTTTGGTCATACGGTCGAATACCTGGCCAGAATTATCCGTGTAGCTGCCTAAGCTTTTCTCAATGGCTTTGGTGTCCTTGGATTTCAATGCCATGATCGCACGTTTTTCTGCAATCAAAGCCTGATAAGCGTCTCGGTCTGCATTGAGGATTAATGCAATCGCGTTGCTATGCTCAGTCACATCAACAAGATCGACTTCAACTAGCGGTATAAACTGTTCATGAACCACACGACCACTGGTGTGACTTAACTGCTTCATTCCAAATACACTGAGTACCAGAATAGCTGTCAAACCCAGTAAACAAGCACCGCCAATGCCGTACAACCTAGTGCGAATTGTCATCGAAACGCTCCTTTGAGGAATAGATCGGTACTCTTCTTTTTGCAGACAGAATTATCGCAAAAGAGGAAATACACGACCAAGTTATGCTTTTAGCAATCGGTGATTGGAGCGATCAAGTTAATTGTGGAAGACGCATATCAAAAAACATTTTTGTGATTTTGACGGTTATATGACAAGTAAACGATTGATAACCTGGGCCGTTACTAACCAAAGTAAGGTGCGTTATCAGACCGTAATTTGTATGAGCTGATTCAATCAGACATTAAACAGGAAGTGAACCACATCGCTGTCTTGCATGACGTAGTCCTTGCCTTCGGTGCGGAGCTTGCCAGCAGCGCGGATGGCGGCTTCGGTCTTGTGCTGATCCAGATCATTGACACTGTAGACTTCAGCACGAATGTAACCACGCTCAAAGTCCGTATGGATGACACCGGCTGCCTGCGGGCCAGTGGCTCCAATGGGAATCGTCCAGGCACGGATTTCCTTGGGGCCGGCGGTGAAATAACTTTGCAATCCAAGAAGCTTGTACGCTGCTCGCGCCAGTGAACAAAGTGCAGGCTCCGTGAGTCCGACACTTTCTAAAAGCTCCTGTTGGTCGTCCTTGTCCAACTCTGCAAGCTCACTTTCAAGCTTGGCACATACCACGACGACTTGGCCATCCTCAGCCAAAGCACGATCACGCACAACTTGTACCAGCGGACTTTCACCTTGCAGATCATTCTCATCGACGTTGGCAATATAGAGCACGCGTTTGGCAGTGATAAAGCCGAAGCTCTTGATCATCTTCACTTCGTCAGGCAGCAAATCCATCCCGCGGATGGGCTTGGATTCGTTTAAACGTGGGACGATCTTCTCAAGCAATGCCACGCGAGCCTTGGCTTCCTTGTCACCACTTTTGGCAGTGCGACGGGATTTTTCAAGGGAGGTTTCTGCCTGAACCAAGTCCGAGATAATCAGTTCGGTGTCGATGGTTTCAATGTCTCGAATCGGATCAACTTTACCATCGACATGCGTCACATCACCGTCTTCAAAACAGCGGACCACGTGCATGATGGCATCGACATTGCGGATGTGAGATAAAAACTTGTTGCCAAGTCCTTCACCTTGTGAGGCACCGCGGACCAATCCGGCGATATCCACAATTTGCAGAATGGCAGGGATGATTTTTTCTGACTGAATGTATTGCTTAATCACATCCAAGCGGTCATCAGGCACACTCACTACGCCGACGTTGGGCTCAATAGTGCAGAACGGATAGTTCTCGCTGGGAATCCCTGCAGCGGTCAATGCATTAAAGAGTGTACTCTTACCAACGTTGGGCAATCCGACAATACCAGCTTCCATCAATCCATCTCCTGGGGAATTTTAATTCATCAAAAGCACGGCAGAGTACCAGTCACAGCCCTTTTGAGCAAGAAAGCGACTCATCAAAGCATGGCAAAAGGATGCGTTGTAAACACTCCTAAATGAGATTCATAATTAGAAAAACGATATTTTTGAAAGTCAAAACAAACACAAAATCAAATCGGTATCAATCACAATCCCCCAATCCCAAATCCCAAAATTGCGAATCATCATTTCCTGATTGGATGCATTTTCCCGGTACCTACCAGCACCCTACCTCTGTAATTTTAATTGAGTCCTAATCTCATGTAACTTTATTGTAGCATTTTACTTGTATTGAAAAAAACATTGGCTAACTTTGATTTAGATCAAGGAAATTATCAGCAGACAAACAGACACTAATATCATGCAGGGAAGCATGGGCAAAGGGTCCAACTCCTGCATCTACCTCTTGACAGTGGGGATCACGCATGAGTCGATCAGGCAAGTCTTGGATACGCTCCCTACTGACCCTCAGTTTTGTCACGCCAGCCTGGCGGTTGCCCTGTTGGATCATGCTGGGCGTAGCCGTAGGCATGGCAGGCGTTGTTGCACAAGTCTCCCGTGCGACTTCCTATCTGAGTGATGAGCCCGAAACCTGTATCAACTGCCATGTGATGAATGCTGAGTATGAATCCTGGCAGCGTTCAAGTCACGCTCGCGTCACCAACTGTAACGACTGCCATGTCCCTCATGACAACATCGTCAGCAAACTGGCCTTCAAAGCCCGTGATGGCATGTACCATTCCTACATTTTCACCACCCGTCAGGAACCCCAGGTCATTCGTCTTTCCAAAGGCGCGATTCCTGTGGTCGAAGCCAACTGTCGCCGCTGTCATCAGGATCTTGTGGATGAAATTCACCTGGCTAAACCCAATGACACGGATCACCGCTGCTGGGACTGTCATCGTGAAGTCCCCCATGGTCGTGTGCATAGTCTGACTGCGACGCCGCGTGTGAATGTCCCCCAATTACCAACTGTCACTTCGTCCCCGAAAACTTCGCCGAGTATCGACGGTCGCCCCGTCCGCCCAAACCAAGAGGAATCAAAACATGAGTGAGACCCCCGGAAGCCCCGGAACCCCCGGCAGTCCCAACAACAATGGTAAGCCTGTCATGGGCTGGTTTTTGTTCCTTGTCACGATTGCAGCCGTCTTCGGGCTTGGCCTGCTCTTTGCATCGATCATGGAACGACGCGACGAAGCGCGCGTCCGCCCGCCGATGACTCAGATTGATAAGTTCGAAACCGACAATAGCAAATGGGCCGAAAACTGGCCCCGTGAATACGCATCCTTCCGAGAAATGGATGATGACACAACCAAGACCAAGTACGGCGGGTCCGGTGAGCGAGATTACCTTGCCGAAACTCCGGAAAACGTCATCCTCTTTGCAGGCTACGGCTTTTCCAAAGACTATCTCCAGGCACGTGGTCACACCTATGCTGTGAAAGACATCACCGAAACCGGTCGTAACAACGGCAAGCTGCCTGCGACATGCTGGAGTTGTAAATCGCCTGATGTGCCGCGCATGATGTCAGAATTCGGCAAGAAGAAAGTCGACAATCCTGACACGGCAACTTTACAGGAACTCGCCCTGGCTGGTGCGGGCGAATTTTACAGCCACTCGTGGAACGACTTCAAAGACGATATCACCCATCCCATCGGCTGTTTGGATTGTCATGATCCAGACACCATGAGACTGCGCATCTCGCGTCCTGCATTGATCGAAGCTTTTGAGCGTCAAGGTAAAGACGTCAACAAAGTCAGCCATCAGGAAATGCGAACCCTCGTGTGTGCACAATGTCACGTTGAGTACTACTTCAAAGGCAAAGGCAAGTACCTGACCTTCCCTTGGGACGGAGGCATGTCACCTGAGGCGATGGAAGAATACTACAACGATGCGGACTTCAAGGACTGGACGCACGCCATCAGCAAGACGCCGATGATCAAGATGCAGCATCCTGATTACGAAGTCTATTCCACCAGTGTCCATGCCTTCCGTGGCGTATCGTGTGCCGACTGTCATATGCCATATCGCAGTGAAGGTGGCGCCAAGTATTCAGACCATCATCTGCAAAGCCCCCTGCTGAACATCGCCAACTCCTGTGCGGTTTGTCACCGTTGGAGTGAAGATGAAACACGTGGCCGAGTCAACGCCATTCAGGACAAGAACGCTGAAGGTCGCTCTCGTGCCGAACGTGCCATTACCTTGGCTCACTTTGACATTGCAGCCTGTATGCAAATTGGTGCTACAGACGATCAACTCGCTTCCATCCGTGCATTGGTTCGCACAGCTCAAATGAACTGGGACTACGTCGCTGCCAACAACGGGATGGGCTTCCACAACCCACAGGAATGTCTGCGTATTCTGGCAAAGGCCGTCGAAAAGGCTCAGGAAGCACGCGTCGAAGCTGTGCGTCTGCTGGCCACATACGGCTACACCAAGCAAGTTGCCTATCCGGACTTCTCCAGCAAGGAGAAAGCCCAGGCACTTAACAGCGCCTTTATTGCTGGCGAGGGTCCAGATTTGCTGGGGGGATTTAAGGTCAGTAAAGCTGCTTTGAATTAATCGGATTTCACCACAGCAAGTTGCCAACAATGAAACAGGCCACTGACTTACATCAGTGGCCTGTTTTTTTTGCACATACATCAATCCTGAAAAGAACTCACGCGGTTCCTGTTTGTTGTTGAGCACCGGGTGTCAATCTGGTTTAGGTATCCATTTGACACAGACCTGCACCGGATTCACATCCGGTGGTCAAGGCTCAATGGTGGTTCACAATTACAAACGAAAGTTCAATGGGATGGGAATGACTTATTGGATGCCTATCAATCCAAACCGCTTGGCTTCAAGTCTTACTGGGCATAAAGCTGCCAGATGATTGAACCGTCGTTCTTGTTCGAGCCCACGTGACCATCGAGAAACAGCGAGTTCTTTGCACCGCTATGTCTAAATGCCGGATCAAGGTATCCGTCGGAACCGGTCCAATAGCTGCCGTTACGGATCTCAAAATTAACGGTATACAGGGGATCGCCGATGACATGGCCAAGCTCACTGATAAACATGATCTTTGATGCGTTGACCCGTTTGGTACCTGTGGTCTGGCTGTCAGGTCTGACAGTGTAGTTGATGGAGTTGTCCCACAGTTTGTAGGGAGAAAGCCCCCATGCAGGTTTGGCCAACTCTTCAAAGTTGTTGATCGCATAGGAGAACTGATCATGGCCCTGCTTGTTAAGAGACGGGCAAAGCAGCACCCCATCACTGCGTTGAGCTGAGGCTTCAGACCAACTGGCAGGAAGCTTGCTGCTAAGGCCGATGTACTGACGCAGCGGATAGTTCATCCACCAGCCGCCGTTGAAGTCCGTACCGTTGACTGCATAACCTGGGCCACGCAATCGCGGTGATGTAAACCAGTCATAGTCTGCGGCATAGGCAACCTGGCCGAACATGATTTGATGCATGTTGTTGCCACATTGAATGCTCCGCCCCGACTCACGGGCTTTACCCAAGGCAGGGAGCAAAATGGAAATCAACAGCGAGATAATACTGATCACCACCAACAGTTCAATGAGCGTAAAGGCATCAGTCTTTCGGTTATGGTTTAAAACGTTTTTCATCATTTTCCTTTCATGAGACATTAAAAATTCGCCACGTCGAATCAATCGTCTTTATTTGCCAACCAACCATGCCTGGCGAACCTGGATTTGGCCATGTCCAGGCTTGCCGTTGATCCCGATTGATAGGCGTTTGACTTGATCCAAATCCAACTTGCCATTGGCATCCAAACCATTGGCGCCGCTGAGCGTTAAACTCGAAAACGGCATATATACTGCGTGCCATTTACCATCCGTTGGCACCAGATGTCTTGAACTGATATAGCCAACAGACTCCATCGAACCGGAGTCCGATTGTTCCCACAAAAACAGTCGCACCGCATTGGCGTTTCTGGCATTGGCTTCAAGGATGATGCCTTGCATCTGACTGCCTGCGATTGGCATGTTCAGCTTTAAGCGAGGATAGGCCCAGTTGTCCGTGTTCTTTTCCAATTGCACGTCCATCTGCCAGACACCTCGGCCGGGGAAGTTCATCTTCGCATGACTGCTTGGAGCAGCGACCATCTGCCATAGCGTTTGATCATCAATGACAATCTGCTGACGATTCGGCCACGGGGCAATCAACTGTTCAAACGACATCTCACCGATGAGGTTGATCACCACCGGCCCGATCACACCTGCGGTGGAACTCTGAGCATCAAACTTCAATTTCAACTGCGGCTTACCAACCAGTGATACAGGGATCGGCCAATGGGTCATCACCGTCTGCCCTGCTGCAATGTCAATTGACTGAGTCTTACCAAGTGTCTGACCTTCACATGTCAATGTCACCTTGGCTGAATGCTTTTGCTCACCGAGATTCATCAACCGCAAAGGCAGGACATGATCCGAATCCGACTTCTCATCAAGCATGCGATATCCATTGACATCAATCACATAATCCGACTCATCGGGCATGAACTGCATCACCACCGGACTTGGCGCAACCTTGTCATGTCCTGGCTTACTGGCTGCAGCGGTCATCTCCAATGCACGGGTCTTGCGATCAAGCTGCGTGGTCACCTGCGAACGATCCATACGCACATAAGTCAATCCATCAGGGATCGGCAAATGTTCCTGATCCGCCAGCACCAGACGTCTGCCATCAATCCCAAAACATTCTGCGGTAGATGGAAGCTTCACTGTGACGGTTTGACCTTGGAAGGCTTTACCTGTGTAAAACACCGCAGTCACGGATTGCTCATCCCCAAACACGCGAGCGAGTCGGACAGCTTGATCGTCAGTGATCCAATCGCCGATGTAGGGTTGATGACTCAATGCGGAAATGGCCTGGGTATATGCTGCCATCGCACGCAAGGGAGTCCCCTGCCGATCCATGAGTCCGAAGTTTCTGGATCGCTCTTCATAAAACGGGTAGACGAAAACAAAGTGTCTAGCAATCCCGCAGGCTTTGGTCTCAATGGCTTTCATGACATTGTCCATGGCACTTTCCATATCCTCAACCAATTCCGGGCGGTCGGTTCCTTTACGCCAAGGCCTGCCACATTCGGTGATCCAGATGGGCAAGGTGGATTGACCATACCTGCTGAGCGTACTGCGAACATCAGCGACAATCTGTTCAATGAGTGGTGCATGGTGATAGGTGTGAAAGCTGTAATAATCCATGCCGTCGAGCACACCGTTTTGAGCCAGGTTCTCCAGGTAATGCACATCATGGCCACCGGCAACACCAGGCCCGCCCACGGGAACATCCACGCCGGACTTTGCCATGGTATAGGCAAGGGTTTTGGCTAAAGGTGCGTACTGGTCGGCAGGTTGGTTGCCACTGAAATCCAGATTCGGTTCGTTCCAGATTTCGACACTGCCCCACGCATTTTGCCAGCGTTTGGTGATGGTTTGCCAACTGTTTGAAGCAGCGTGCATATCCAGCGGGAAACGTTTGCCTGAGGTCTGCCCCATGAATGCTGGGGTACTGTGAAACATTTCCAAGACCGGCACGCCATGCTTTTGATAAGTCCGACGCAACGTCTCAAATTCACGTGGTGAGTCCCAATCCCACTGGTCTTTTGCAGGTTGAATCTGCCCCCAACTCAAACGTTCACGCGACATCGCAACGCCACTGCGTTTGAGTATTTTCACCAGTGATTCACGTGTTTTTTGAAAGTCCGGATAGGTCGTGTAATGGTTCTTTTCAACCACCAACCAACTCAGGGCACTATCGACACAGAAAAACGGATCGGTCTTCCCAGTAAAAGTCGGCTGACTCACGATGCCAAAGGACTGATCGCTGTCTGAGAGCTGAATACTGTAAAAGCCCTGTGGCAGTTGTACGGAGATTTGCATTTGCCCATTGTGATCGACGGTTGCCTGATCGGTTTTGACAAGGTTTTGGGCATAGTCATGGATCGCATAGGTTTGCTGGCTAGCCACACCGTCAGCAGATGCATCCCCATTGAAATTCAACACAGTCAGTTCATTGGGTTGGATGAAAAATTGTTCCGCATTGCCAACGTTCCAATGTGATGCCGTTTCGCCATGAGCACGTACGTTGCGGACTTGAAACTGACTGACAGTTGCCATTGCAGCTTCCTTACCACGATTGATCCGAAAGCCCACTGAGGTGATGGCGGGTTTGAAATTATTTTGTTCCAAAGCATGCTGTTGGATCACCGTCACACCATTGATCGATGCAGAAACGGTATTGGCCTGCGGATCGTATGTCATCTGCATGGTGTTGGGTTTGTCTTGAAAAAAGGGCTCAATTGTCCCTGAACCAATGACTGACGAAATGTTTTGAATCATGAACGTGTAGCGGCCGCTGGGTTTTAAATACAGCAGCAGGTCATTGCGTTTGAAAAAGTCAGCATGCATTTTGTTTTGCCCCATCGCGATACCAACCCAATCAGATTGACCGGGCATCACCTGTGCCGAAATTTGGACAGGGCGCGCCGGATCGATATCGCAATCGGATAAGGTCATGGCAGCTGAGGGGCTTTGGTCCGAGGACATGCTCCCGTCGGCACTGACAGTCAATGGGCCAAGTACCTGCCAGGGTGATGGTGCCTGCTTGTCGGCAACCAATGTGATCTCTGCCTGATCGGCCAGCCTGTTGGGTTGCTCCCTTAAAGTCATCACGCCAAGAATCATCCCCACCATTCCTCCAAGACTCAGAACGCAAATACCGATACCGAGTCTTGATGTCCATTTTGTGGTTTGATTGGTTTGTGGGTTGAACATGCGATACTCCAAAAAATCTGTCTATGACTGCTTTGAGCAATACGTGATTATTCCCAATTGCCGATTGCTGGACTACCAGCTATTTTTTCAAGTGTATACGTAAATTGGTCAACATAGTGACTCAAAACGCTATAAATATTTCAAACCATTTAAACAAAATAACTTACAGAACAAAACACATCACATCCTTGCGAATATAATCATGAAAATGATGAATTAAATGGTATGCTCAATACAAACGTTTTCGCTTTTCTGTCAGGAAATGGATCAAGATGCCCAACTCACCTCGTGTTGCGCTGTTTTCCGATTCGATTAACAGCTATGGCCGCGGACTGCTCTATGGGGTGGCCCGGTATATCCGTGAGCATTATCCGTGGGACTTGTATGTGATCATGGGAACCGCTGAAGATCCGAGCCGACTTAAGGGTTGGGATGGCGATGGACTCATTGCCCGGATGCGTTCGGAAGCTGTGATCCGCCATGTACAGACATTGGATTGCGCCAAGGTGCTTTTTGATTGGGAACCCCATAGCCCGTTATTCCCGATGACCAAAGCTGCAGGTATTCTGCATCAGCATCACCATGCTGCGAAGTTGGCCTTTGATTACTTTCGCAACCGTGGGTATCAGCACTTTGCTTTTGTCCGTTACATTGATGACCGCCGTGGAGGGCATTTACTCGACGGGCCATTTTCCAAGCTCGTTGAAGCTGAGGGGATGGCGTGTGCAATTTACCATCCGACTGATCCGACTCTGCTCGAAGCGGATCACCGGGTCACCCAAGAGGACTTGGCCAAGTGGCTCAGTGATTTGCCGACCCCCTTAGCCGTCTGGGCAGCCAATGATCTGCGTGGTCTTGATGTGCTCGAAGCCTGTCGGCTGTGTGACTTGCGTGTGCCTGAAGACGTGGCCGTTCTTGGTCATAACAATGATGTGCTTGTCTGTGAGTTGTGTAATCCGCAGTTAAGCAGTGTCGCTTTGCCGTATGAGCAGATGGGTTACGAAGCTGCTGCCCTTCTGGATCAAATCATGGCTCAAGGGTCGGTGACTTCCAACCAGGTTTTGTATCCAGCAACACGTGTGGTGACGCGTCGCTCCACGGACATTGTCGCGGTAAACGATCCGGACCTTGCAAACGCGTTGCAATTTATCCGACTCAATGCAGTCAAGGGAATACAGGTTCCTGATGTAGCATCAGCGGTGAAACTTTCACGCAGCACGCTTCAACGACGATTCACCCAATACCTCAAACGAACCCCTGCCGATGAAATTTCACGTGTCCGCATTGAGCGTGCCAAGGAACTGTTGGTCAATACCCAATGGCAGATGCCAAAGATCGCAGAACATTGTGGCTATGACAATGCTTCAAGATTAGCTGAGGCGTTTAACCGCGTGGTTAAAATGGCACCCACGACTTATCGCAAACGGCATCAGATTCGGTCTGATGATGTGAATTAATATGTCTATTTCAGGGCTGTTTAAATCATTAATCTCCGATTCTTGAAGGGACTAGCGACTAGCCACTTGGGACTAGGGGAAGGCATTAAAAACAGGCTTTATCACCTGTCTGAACCCTAGTGGCTAGTCGCTAGTCCCTTTACCAAGAACGGCGGTCATTTTTTTGCGAATTGCTTTTACACAAAAAACAGCAGAGAGCAGTCCCCTTTGTCCTGCTCCCTGCCCTATGAAATATCAGAATAATGAAGGTATGAATCAGTCGGATTTCTTTTTCTTGCCACCGGATTGGGTGCGGGTCACGGTTGCATTATTTTTGATTTTGTTGCCATCCCGCGTGCGTGTTCCTTGAACATCGGTGCGGGTGGTTCGTCCGTTTGAGTTGATACGGGTTTCACTGCCGGTGTAGCTGACACTGCCATCATCGTTGCGTTTGAAGTTGGCGGAGCGGTCGGCATTGAATGTCGTGGTTTTGCCTTTGGCATTGGTGCGTGTGCCTTGGACATCTGCACTGCGAGACCATGTGCCATCGCCATTGCGTGTCACCGCACCGGAGATATTTTCTTCCTTGTAACTGCCGTTGGAATTGGAAACGTTGCGGGTGCGGTCAAACTGCCTGCCGGTGTCGGTTTTGGTGACTGTCCCGCTGGCATTGATGGTTGTGACGTTATCGTTTTTGGTGTTGGTGGTCGTGCCTGTGGTGGTGATGGACTTGGAGCCATCTTCATTTTTCTGCACGTTGGAGGTTGCCTGCGTGGTGCGGCTTTCACCGGTCTGGGTATTGGTTGCGGTGCGGGTGCTGGTGATGGTTTTACTGCCGTCCTCATTGTCGACGATATCGCGGTCTTTTTCGACTTCGACCTCAACCGTCATGCTGTTGGCATCCGTGGTGGAATCAGTGTTGGTATCACCACTGCTCTGCGAAGCAAACGCCGGTACTGTCAGACAGGTGGTGACCAGCAGTGTGGTAAAGACGGAAGATAAGCGTCGGCTTTTAAAGCGCGTTACAGCAGACATAGTGTGCTCCTGGTTTGAATTCCTGGACGTGTTGTCCTAAGACTAACGCAGGATACGCCACACTATTGCGACAGAGCAGTCACATTTTTTTTGTATTGCTGATCTTTTAAATAAGTCAGGACTTGGCTGGCTCAAAGAGCACTTGTTTGGCCTTGAGCAGTTCGGGTTGCAGGTGGTCATAGGCCAACTCCTGCACACCGCAATTTTCATCTAGACACAAACTCGCAGCGATGGCAACCGACTCACCCAATGCCATAAAAACAGGCTCCATACGGGCTGAACCATAAGCAATATGTGATGCTGAAAAACAGACAGGCACCAGCAAGTTCGACACCTCACCACGCTTGGGCACGACCGCGCGATAGCTCACCGGATACGGATCGGTCGGCGGGATTTGGACGTCACCGTCATTAAGTGTCCACGCTTTACCATCAATGACTTTCACAAACCGCGTGCAGTTGTGTGAGTCCATGGTGTACGACCCCATCCCCACCGAATCAGTCACATGATTGCCCAGACAGTCATGCTCAGTGATGATGTAGTCAGCCATCATGCGACGACATTCACGGACGTAAAGTTGATGAGGCCAATGGCCGGTGTCAGTAAACTCATCGTTGGGTAAACCCCATGTGCTATACGCATCACGGTAACGTTGGGGGATCGACTCATCATTTGCGACAAACCAGTAATACCCCTGCTGCCAGGCGACGTGCCGTTGGAATAATTCTTCGCGGCGTTCATAGGTCGCGTCGGGCCATTCCCAATTGCCACCGATAAAGTCGCTGGAGACTGCACCGTGGTTATTGGTATCCGTCTTGCGAAAACTTCCGGGGGTCTTGTTGGGGAAGACGTCGAACTTAGCTGGCGTATCAGGATTGGATTTGATCTGTTCGTTATAGCCGTCTTTGTCAGCGTTAAACCAACGACTCACCAACTCGTAAAGCTCCGGTTCAAATCCGTCGGGCTTTTGCCAATCGACTTTCAGCTGCGGATCATCGGTCATGCAGACTCGGAAATTGTACGCTTGAAGTCGCTTGTCCCCTTCGCCCTGCTTGGCTGTGAAGTCTTCATCTTCAATCATGGGTAGCAAGCCACTGTTTGGATCACCGGGGGTTTTATAGGGATCAACCGCATGGGAGAATTGATGCTTATCGCGGACTTGAATGCCGTTGAGCTTTTCGTCGTACACGGAATTGGCTTCACGACCGGTGGTGTAACTGACACCTGATTTTGCCATCAGGTCGCCTTCGTAGCTGGCATCAATCCACATCCTGGCGGTGACGTTTAAACCACCAAGCATGGTCGCGGAGACGATCTTGCCTCCGGAAGTTTCAACGGCGCTGACGTACTGGCAATAGCGGACGTCGATGTTGTTATCCGCAATCAAGGTGTCAATGACCTTGCGTGCTTTGGAGGGTTCGAACTGCCATTCCTCATTTAAGCCATAGAGCTTCCCGACCATGTTGTAGAACTCTCGGGAGCGTCCGCCGATGACGTGCTTGCGGCCATAGTCGGTCCAACCCAACCCGCCGGTGGTCATCCCGCCGACATGTTTACCCGGTTGCAGGACCACGACGGATTTACCGCGTTGCGCTGCGGTAACCGCGGCGATGATGCCTGCTGCCGTCCCGCCGTAGATGGCGATATCGACGTTGATGGTTTGGTCAGACGGGGTGATCCAGTCACGCTGAAAGTAGTGGAGATTGCTCATAGAAGTCGAATTATAGCCGGTCGCGCGCGGTTGGCTAACGCAATCTGTCAAATAACAGGTGGCGCGCAATTCGTAGCAAGTGGCGTCAAAACGGCTATTGCAGCGCTAAACCGCAAGCGGTTTTAAGACATCGCTTCGGTGATTACTTCGGCAACGTGGTCGGCAAGGACTTCGTTGCCCTGCTGGTTGTAGTGATAACCATCACCGGCACTGAAGGCAGGATCACTGACTGCAACTGCGTAGAGATCATCAACTGGGATATCACGTTTGGCCATGATCGCAGCAGCGAGACGATTGCGTTCAATCACACGTGGATTCTTTACCGCATCGAGTTTGGCGGGTTCACCTTTGACGGTGATCGGCGTGGAGTTTCGCCAAATGCGTCCGGCACTGGGATCAAGTTCCTCAATGGCGTTGACGAAATCTTCCAACCCACGGGCATAATCCGCTTCAGTCGTGGTAAACCCGTGCAAGCCATTATTGAAATGAATCAAATCAAACTCGTATCCGGCAAAGGCAAGATTCAACTGACGGTAAATCGCAGGATCACCCACGCAAGCAGAGGTCGAGAAAAAGGCAACCGTTGCCACATCAGCAAGTCGCTTTGCGACCAACTCCGCGTAACCTGCGACGATGGAATCGCCGATGAGCAGCACACGTGGCAAGGCTGAATTCTCAGTATTAAACCAGTAGTACCGACACCATTCGGTGGACTCACGTTGTTTCATGATTGACTCAAATTTAATTATTGAAATTTACGAATCACCAGCGTGTCATTTTGACCGCCGAAACCAAAGCTGTTGGACAGGCAGATATCGACGGGGAGTTTGCGTGACTCGTTGGGGATGTAGTCCAAGGTGCATTCAGGGTCAGGCTTGCCATAGTTGATGGTGGGCGGGACGGTCTGGTCACGCAAGGCCAAGACGCAGACAATCGCTTCCACTGAACCGGCAGCCGCAATGAGGTGTCCGAGCATACTCTTGATGGAACTCACAGGCGTGGTCTTGGCATGTTCAGCAAAAAGCGAGCCGATGGCCATCGACTCGGTGGAGTCGTTCTCCTTGGTGGATGTGCCATGAGCGGAGATGTAGTCGATATCGGCAGTGGTGACATTCGCCTGATCCAATGCCTGTTTCATGGCTGCATAGGCTCCCATACCTTCGGGATGCATGTCGGTCACACGGAATGCGTCGGCAGAGGAACCATAGCCGGTGATCTCCGCGAGAATGGTCGCTCCACGTTTTTGAGCATGTTCCAATGTTTCAAGGATCAACATGCCTGAGCCTTCGCCCATGACAAACCCATCACGATCCGCGGAAAACGGACGGCTTGCGGTGGACGGTGAATCATTGCGCGTCGACAGCGCGGTGAGACGATTAAAGCCGGTAACACCCAACGGGTGGATCATGGTGTGCGCCCCGCCGGAGATCATGACATCAGCCTGACCACGACGAAGTATTTCCGTCGCTTCGCCAATGGCTTGTGTTGATGCTGCACATGCTGTGAGACAGTTGTATGCTGGCCCTTGTGCGTTGAACTCCAATGCCAAGTGAGTCAAAGGCATGTTGGGTTCCTGCTCGATTTCGCAGATCGCGCTCATGCACTGCTGAGCTTTTGCAGCCCATTTGACGGCATCAATCCCGCGAGCGTCTTCGTCCCAACCGGCCAGCGCGGAGGCTGCATAATTTTCAAAGTCCAGTGACCCTTCGCCGGACCCCAGGTAGATGCCCAGACGCGTTGGATCAAGTTCAGCAAATTGATCCAGACCAGCGGACTTCCAGGCTTGCGATGCAGCACCGAGTGCGAAGCTGGTATTGGCTCCAACACCTTCGTGCAGATGCTTGTGGGTGACGTGGTCATTATGGGTGTAGCTGTCAGCAACCTGGCCACAGAATTTTGTGGGGAAGGTTGAAGCGTCAAAGTGAGTCGTCGGGCCGATGGCAGACTTGCCGGCGAGCAGTCCTGCCCAGACGGATTCAATGTCGGCGCCCATGGGGGTGACCCAACCAATACCTGTGATGACGACGCGTTTGGTCATGATATTTTGCCTATCTGTTGATGCCTTTTTCAAGGCACCCCGGGGACTGAAGTCCCGCGGGCTTTATTTCAAGTGTCGTAAGATTCTGGTGACGCGAGTCAGTCGAACTTTTTGAGGATCAATGCTGCGTTTTGACCACCGAAGCTGGTGCTGTAGGTCAGCACGTAATTGAGCTTGGCGGGTGTTGCTGGTGACGTTGCTGCGTTGATGCCTTGTAATGGTTTGTCACAGTTAATCCGCGGTGGGATCAGTTGTTCACTGAGCGCCTTGGCAGCAATACATACGTCAATCGCACCGCTACCTGCACCGGCATTACCGGCAAAGGCCTTGGGACTCACCAATGGAATCTCTGCCAAACGATCACCAAAGACGGCCTTGAGTCCTGCGACTTCGGATTGATCACTATCGGCTGCCCCCAAACCAAACGGCAGGATCATGTCGATCTCATCAGCACTGATCTGAGCTTCGGCCAAGGCAGCTCGCACCGCGTTGGTGATACCACTGCCAGTGGGGTCGGCCTTGGTGTGACCGACTTGGCGGTTGACTGTTTGTGATGCACTAAAACCGACGATCTCGGCGTAGGCCTTTTCACCGCCACGGGCTTTGAACGTTTCGAGTTCTTCCAGGATCACAATCGCCCCACCTTCGGCAGCGGCGGAACCGGCGGCATCACTGGCAAAAGGGCGAACCGCAGTGGCAGGCGAATCATTGTCCGAAGTATTGGTTCGACCGGTCATGATCTGTCGCAGGAAACCAAGTGGGTTGAGCTTGCTGTCGGCACCACCGGATAAACAGGCGTCCGCGGCATTACGCTGAATCACACGCAGCGATTCGCCAATACTCAATTCACTGGAGGCTTCAGAACAGGTGATGGTGTTGCTCGGACCCTGCGTGCCATGGAGGATGGTCACGTGACAGGCGAGCATGTTGGGCAGGTACTTGAGTAACCACAGTGGTGTGAGGTTTTGCATACCCTCGGCCCCCCACTTATGGATGTCGAAGCTGCCATCCTCTTTAACTGCTTTGACGAAAGCTTGAGTCAGCTCTTCAAGGTCCGCCGCGATGAGTCCGGCACCGATGTGACAGCCCATTCGCCGTGAAGCGTAGGTGGGTTTGAAGTCAGCGGACTTGTAGCCTTCGGGGTCGGTGCTACGGGTGATCAAACCGGCATCACGTGCGGCCTGATCGGCGCCGACGACTGCCAACTCGATATCCCTGGCCATCACCTTGGTGGCTTTGCGGTCAGCTTTGGGGACAAACTTGGTGACCTTGAAATCCGCTACTTCGCCGGCAATCTGACTGGGGAATCCAGCAGGGTCAAATCGAGCAACTCGATTGACAGAGGATTTGCCATCCAACAGTGCCTGCCAGGTTGCATCGATGCCGATGCCCAAGGCGGATACAGGTCCCAAACCGGTAATTACAACGTGTCTTGACATAGGCAGATAGTTTAGCGGGATTGATTTGGGATTTCGAATTGAATACATTTTTTTACCGCAGAGACACAGAGGACTCAGAGGTTGGAGAGCAAATGCATTTATTATTTTTGTCTTCAACTCTCTTAACTCTGAGGCCTCTGCGTCTCTGTGGTAAAATTGCCTTGTCATCCCCAGCGAAGCAGACTCAGATTTGTTACACTTGTCACCTTGTTAACACACAGAATCATCCCATGTTTAGATGTCAAGGCCGGTCGCGTGGTCAAAGGTGTCAATTTCCTTGGACTTCGTGATGCGGGAGACCCTGTTCAGATCGCCCGACAGTATGACGAAGCGGGCGCCGATGAGTTGGTTTTCTTGGATATCACTGCCAGTCATGAGAAACGTGACATCATGTATGACGTGGTGCGACAGGTGGCTGAGCAATGCTTTATGCCGTTCACGGTGGGTGGCGGGATTCGAACGATTGACGATGTGACCGCATTGGTTCAAGCTGGCGCTGAAAAGGTAAGCATTAACACTGCTGCGGTGGTGACTCCTGAAATTGTCAAACTCACGGCACAGCGGTTTGGACGTTGCGCGACGGTTGTGAATATCGACCCCAAGCGTGGCGATCGTGATGGATTTGAACAGCGTCGTGCTGAGCGTGAAAAGCAAGGCCTCTTTGCCCCGCATGCGATCACGCCCAAGGGCCAGCCTGATGATGTGGTCTTTGAGATTTACGTCCATGGTGGCCGGACGCCTACGGGGATCGACGCAATTGCCTGGGCGCAATACGTGGTCGAACTTGGGGCTGGCGAGATTGTTCTCACAAGCATGGATGCCGATGGCGTGAAGACCGGTTACGACCTGGTGATCACCGACGGGGTGAGTAGCGCGATTGATGTCCCCGTGGTTGCCTCGGGCGGATGCGGTAGTCCTGAGCATATTCGCCAGGTTCTCACCGAGACGGATGCCGATGCCGCTTTGGCTGCGAGCATTTTTCACTACGGTGAATACTCCATCCAGGAAACCAAACAGTACCTACACGAACATGGCGTTCCCGTTCGACTGACACATTAAGTCGTGACGGATGACGCTGAATTGGATTTTTAATTCGTAGGAAAAGAAAGAAGTTCAATGTCAGGATCATCGACTCCCCACGCCAAAATCGCCCGTAGTGGCGGTAAGACCATCGCAGATACCGGCCTTCGCAAATACTTCGAAGCAGCCGTCCGTTACAAAGCCTCGGACATTATTCTCCGATCCGGTCAAGCTCCTCGTTTACGACTTAAAGGTGGTCTCAAAGCCCTGGATACCAGTCCGCTAAAGGCTGAAGATTTTGAGAAGTGGCTTCAGGAAGGCATGAGCGATGAACACTGGGATCGCTATGAACACTATGGTTCTGCGGACCTTGGTTTTGACTTGAATATGGGTGATGAAGGCACGCACCGTTTTCGTCTGAATATTTTCCGCACGCGCGGTCGCAGCGCGATTGCCGGTCGACGTGTGGACAATAAAATCCTGACCTTCGACCAACTGTACCTGCCCCCAGTCATGGCGGATGTATGTCTGCAACCCAACGGCATCGTCCTTCTCTGCGGCGTGACCGGTTCGGGTAAGTCCACCACCATTGCATCAATGCTCCAGTACGTCAACGACCGTAAAAACGTACACATTGTCACGATTGAAGACCCCATTGAATTCCTCTTTGAGGACTCCAAGGCAATGATTAACCAGCGCGAAGTGGGCATTGATGTGGCCAACTTTGAAGATGGTCTACGGGCTTTGGTGCGTGAAAATCCGGACGTGGTGCTCATCGGTGAAATGCGTGACCGCGAAACGTTTGAAGCTGCGTTGCATGCTGCTGAAACCGGTCACCTGGTATTTGGAACCATTCATGCTTCAAGTGCTTCGCAGGCCTTTGGTCGTATTTACGACTTGTTCCCTGCCAATGAACGTGAGCAGATTCGCACAATGTTGGCCTATCAGTTCCAGGCGTTCATTTATCAGAAATTGCTACCGACGCTACATGAGAATATCCCGCGTATCCCAGCCATTGAGATTTTGCTTCAGACTCCTCGTAGCCGTAAGTATGTGCTTGATGGCAATGAAAACGAACTGCCGGGCGTCATGCGTGACAGCCGTGAGTTGGGGATGCAGACTTTCACCGATGCGTTGGTTGATTTGGTTCAAAAGCAATTCGTGCATCCCAAAGTGGCGGCCGAAGTCGCTCCCAACCCAGATGAACTGAAAATGCGATTAAAGGGAATCGGCTAAAAAATACAACTTCGCTATTGATCAATCCTCACTGATACACTGAATATCATGACGGTCTGTGAAATAGTTAGCACCAACATCTCAATGTTTACATTGGGTGAAGTATCCTTGCAAAAAACCTTAGCCACGGAGATAAGGATTGCGTTAACAGCAGAGTATGGGTGATAATACGACAGTCGACACACAGGTCTTCGATGAAGGCCCGTCGACAGGGTTGCAGAGACTAAACGACACCCCAACAGAAACGCACAAGCCAACAATGACCTATTTCATTGCCGACGCCATATCGTTAATGAGTATCCCCAAGCCGATCATATTCGGAGTCTTCGTCGGACTCTGGGCTTATGTGGTGGGATACATCGACAAGGACGCCCAGTTCTTCTACCTCAAACGCCAGATGTGGAATGCCATCCACCTTGGGGTTGGGACGTTGGCTTGGTTTTTAGTTTTAATCATCCCGATGTTCTGGGTCGGCCTGCCAATTGCATTGGTGATGATCATCGGGGCTTTGGTGGGATACCACTTTTACCGCAATACAGAAGTCAAAGAAAAAGACCGCTGGCGGATGAATCTTGATTCATTTCGTGCCCGTTGGAACGATGCCCAGAATCAACGTCAGCAAGCCAGAGCCACCGTCATCCTCAAAGGTCAGGACGGCCAGCCCGTGGACATCCCACTTGGTGATGACCCATTGGTTCCGGTTTACGAAGCCTTGTCGAACCTTTTGGACTTCGCTCTGCCTCGTCGAGCGGATCGCATTGACATGGTTGCTGATGCCAATCACACCACGTTGTCAGTACACATTGATGGCGTGAAGTATCCGCAGACCAAGCTCGATCCACGCGTGGGACTGGGCTTGATTGACTATCTCAAAAAACATGCGGGAATGGATGTTGAGGATCGCCGTAAAAAGCAACATGGCAAACTTGAGTTGACCATCACCGATCTGGGTAAACAAAAATTTGAACTCACGAGCATCGGCTCAACCAAGGATTTGAACCTGAATATCCTGATCAATCCACATCAGCAGACCAGTTTCAAATTTGCCAAAGTCGGTTTGCTCGAAGTTCAAGAAAAGCAGCTTGTCCCATCACTGGATGAAAACCTGCGGTGTGTCCTGGTGGTTGCACCTCCTGGACATGGCATGACCAGTACGCTTCACAGCATGGTCGAACGTCATGATCCTTATACTCAGAATATCATGACGCTTGAACATGAAGTCACCCATGAAATGGAAGGCGTCACACACAACGTCGTCAAACTCGGCACAGATGCTCCCCCCGTTTCACAGCAGCTTCGCACGATTCTGTTGCGTGAACCGCGTGTGGTGATGCTTGGCAACCTCACTGACGGTGACACAGCCAAACTCATTCCCGAACATGTAATGGACATGCGATTTTATGTGGGTATCCGTCAAACTGATGCATTCACTGCTTTGCGTGCGTGGATACAGGCCATTGGTGATAAGTCCAAAGCCGCTCAGTCGCTCAATGCCATTGTCGCTCAGCGTCTGGTTCGCAAGCTTTGTCAGACTTGCCGTGAGCCTTACCAGCCTGATGCAAACATGCTTCGCAAGCTCAATTTTTCTACGGAAAATATCCAGCAGTTCTACAAACACTCCGGCCAAGTCCTCGTCAAAGATGAACCTCAACCCTGCCCGCACTGTATGGGACTGGGTTACTACAACCGCATCGGTGTTTTTGAAGTGATGGTCTTTGATGACGAATCTCGTGACATGGTCGCCACAGGTCATCTCGACAAGCTCCGCAGTCACATGCGTAAGAACAAAATGTATTACCTTCAGGAAGCCGCACTCACCCGCGTGGTCGAAGGCGTCACGAGTATCAGTGAAATCACACGCGTTCTGGTCTCTGCCAATCCCGCGAGTTCCAAAAAGTCCGCAAGCCGAAGCAACGGAAAAAAATAGACATGATTCTTAACTTCATCATCCTCGGTTTCGTTTTGTTTATGGCATACTGGTGGGGTAATCAGGGTGCGTTCTCTGCGATCCTGCACACTGCTGCTGTGGTCACCGCAGGTTCATTGGCCTTTGCCACATGGGAGCTTTGGACTGTCAGTGTTTTCATGAAACTCAACGCAGCCAATGCCTGGGGCGTGGGGCTACTCATCCCATTTGTGATTTACCTTCAGGTATTCCGCTTAAGTTATGACAAGCTCATCAAGTCCAACGTTCACTTCACCACCATGATCAACATGATCGTAGGCGGGTTATTCGGTTTTATCTCTGCGGTTCTGGCAGCGGGTATCGTGGTCGTCGGTATCAGCTACATGTCACTTGGCCCCAACATTCTTGGATACCAACCTTTCCTACTGGGACCGGATGGCCGTGTCTCTACAAATGCGGGCGGGGCGCTTTGGATTCCTGTGGACTCCATGAGCAGCAACTTCTACGCCAAGCTGTCGATGGGTAGCTTCTCCAACGATACACCACTTAAAAAATTCATGCCCGATCTGGTACAGCAAGCCGGAACCTTCCGCATGCATGTGGATGGTAATGCCACCCTCGTCGCCAAGCCCGGTAGTATTGAACTGGTCGGCTCATACACTGCCAAGACGCCCTTTACTGCTACAGACGACACGCTCATCGGCATCATCGGCAACGAAATCCGCAAAGGCAACCATCGGATTCTCGTCTTTGACACCAAGTGGTTATTCACCAAGCCCCCCTACAACGGCGTGGACAGCACCCTGCGTATCTCACCAACCCAGGTGCAACTGATCACTTACGATGTGAATGATCCAGATACCCCGACACAGTTGATCCAACCCATCGGTGCATCCAAAGTGACCGAAGAGGGGCAACGCAGTTTCATCGCATTCAAAGATGCTCAAACCATGATCGCAGGCACCAACCCTCAGGCAGACACCATTGCCTTCCTGTTTATCATTCCACAAACCCGAGCACCAGGCGACTTGCTTATCCGCCGCCAGCGTGTCCATGTTCCCGATTTAGCTGACAGCAGCTACATCAAAGACGAACCGCAGATCACCACTGTCTTGGGACGTCTGGATGAATCACAGACAGCCGTAGCCAATACTGACACGCCGGAAGAAGGTTCCATCGGTAACCGCCAAGGTAATGTCTCAGGCATGCTTGCTACCGAAATCAGCCTGTCCAACAAACTCCCCAAGCAGTTCAGCAAGAACCGCTACACCGGCCCAATGAACTACAACAGCGACAACCAGATTCTCACCATCAATGCCGAAGGCGTACTCAGTCACGAGAATGTCAGTCAGGCCAATGCCATCAAAGAATTCTACGTGCCTTCGCATAAGGCAATGGTGCGTGTGCTGGTCGATCTTGACAAGGCCCAATCACTTTTGGGACGCAGTTATGCCACTGCCGCAATGGTCAACAGCCAAGTCACACTCATTGATGATAAGGGCAGCAAATGGCAGCCCTCAGGTTATGCCCTGCTTCAGGAAGGTAAAATCCGCGTTCTCAAAGATCCGGATCACCCCCTTAGAGTCGCCAAGCAGTTACCTATCGCTGACATGCGTAAAGGTGAAGAACTTTATCTGTACTTTGAGGTTGACCGTGGCCGTGTGATCACGCGTTATGAACTAGGTCATGCCAATCAGGATGTTCGTCTGACGGTACCCGAGTAATTTACCAAGGGTTTGAAAAATAGGACTTGGTAAATTCAATCCGCATGCGCTTTGATGCGAATAATCAAGTCCAAACTTTACGCCCTACTCCTACAAACACCCATGCTCAAACTTCGTGATCAAAAAGTCGTCGTCATGGGCCTGGGTCGATTTGGCGGGGGGATTGGTGTCACACGGTATCTTGTCCAACAAGGCGCACGCGTTCTGGTCACCGATCAACTTCCAGAATCAAAGTTGGCCCAAAGTGTCGCAAAGCTCAAGAGTCTGCCGGTGACCTACCGACTTGGTGGCCACGATCATGAAGACTTTAAGTGCGCAGACATCGTCGTGGTCAACCCCGCAGTCGACCCGCGATCCAATGCCTATCTGCAAACAGCCATTGATCACCGCGTGAAACTCACCAGTGAGATACGACTGCTCGCTGCTGCCCTGCCTGATCGCAACCGAGTCATCGGCATCACAGGAACCGCAGGCAAGTCCACCACCACCGCCATGACCGGCTCGATCCTCTCTGCATGTCATCACACCGGCAAGACATGGGTCGGCGGAAACCTCGGTGGGTCACTGCTGCCTCATGTCAATGAAATCACCGCAGAAGATTGGGTTGTCCTTGAACTCTCAAGTTTCATGCTCGAAGGCCTCGACGAAGATCATTGGTCACCTCATATCGCGGCACTAACCAACCTCAGTGACAATCACCTTGACCGACATGGCACGATCGACGCCTACGCCGTTGCCAAGCAGTCGATTTTCAATCATCAACATGCCCAGGACGTGGCGATATTCCCGCCGCATTTAAATCACTATTTCACCAGCTTCGCTCAATACAAACCACTGCATTTACCCAAGGCGACGATCCCGCTATTGGTTCCGGGCATGCACAACCAAATCAATGCGCACTTGGCGTTACTGGTCTGCGAGCAGGCAGGCATTGATCGACAACAAGCCATAGGAGCCTTGCGTGAATTCCCGGGCTTGCCCCATCGTCTGCAACTGGTCGTGGAGCATGAAAGTGTTCGCTATTTCAACGACTCCAAATGCACGACTCCCTCTGCAGCCAAACTTGCGATGGATTGCTTTGAACCGGGCAGTATCCACATCATCCTTGGTGGCTTCGACAAGCAGGCTGATCTGACTGATCTTGCGGTTCATGCTTCGGATGTCTGCCGGGTGATTTATACGATTGGGCAAACCGGCCCCGCCATCGCTCATGCCGCGCGCAGTGGTAAAGCACAAGTCGTCGAATGCGAGACGTTGGAAAAGGCTGTTGCTGCCACCACCACCCGCATCCACCGCAACGATGTCGTCCTGCTCAGTCCAGCATGTGCCTCGTGGGATCAATTCACCAACTACGAAGCCCGTGGCAATGCGTTTGTTTCGCTGGTACTCAACTACTCCGGCGAAGGATTTCCCGCGCCGTTGAAGTGATATCTTTTTTCACAGTCAAGACGACAACGGCGAAAGAGAAAATACAATCTCTATAGACATAAAAAAACAGAGACAAATTTTGGTTTGTCTCTGTCTTGATAACTTGGCGTCTTGGCGGTAAAAATTTTTCTTCTTACCCGTATTGTTTTTGGTAATACTCGCGGTAGGCACCGCTCTTGACACGTTGCCACCAGCCGGCATTGTCCACGTACCACTTGACGGTTGCTTCCAACGCCTGGGGCCATGCCGATCGTGTGGGTTGCCAACCGAGTTGTGTTTTGATTTTCGTGGGGTCAATGGCATAGCGGCGGTCATGGCCAAGACGATCCTCGACGGGTTGGATCATATCCTTGCCTTTACCCATGACTTCAAGAATCATGTGCGTCAGTTCAAGATTTGAGCGTTCGTTGTTGCCACCGATGTTGTAGACTTCGCCGTTGATACCTTTTTCCAACACCGTGAGAATTGCTTCACAGTGGTCATCCACATGCAACCAGTCTCGGACATTGCGGCCATCACCGTAGAGTGGAACCTTCTTGCCTTCGATGAGATTGGTGACAAACAGCGGGATGACTTTTTCGGGGAACTGGTAAGGTCCGAAGTTGTTGGAGCATCGCGTGATGTTGACGTTGAGTCCGAAGGTGTGATGTGCCGCCATCACCAGTAAGTCACTGGCCGCTTTGGATGATGAATAAGGGCTATGCGGATTCAATGGCGTGGACTCGGTAAAAAGCAGTTCGGGTTTATCCAAAGGCAAATCGCCATAGACTTCATCGGTACTCACATGGACAAATCGCCCCTTCTCAGTGCCCCAAGCCTTACGCGCGGCATCAAGGAGAATCTGCGTCCCAAGCACATTGGATTCAATGAACGGCTTGGAGTCGAGAATCGACCGGTCAACATGACTTTCAGCAGCAAAGTGCACCACCGCATCACACTCATCAAAGAGCTTGCCCAACAATTCTTCATCACGGATATCACCATGCACGAAGTTGTAGCGACTGTCATTTTGCAGGTCCGCAAGATTTTCAGGATTGCCTGAATAGGTCAGCACATCGAGATTGGTGATTTTCACATCATCACGATTAGCCAGGACAAAGCGAACAAAGTTGGAGCCAATAAAGCCACAACCGCCGGTAACGAGAATGTTCTTACTCATGAGGTAGCGTCTCTTTCTTCCGAAGCTGCGCGATGACCGCGCTTAAGTTTTCTTTCCAATGTGTCATTTGCCCAACGAGTTTTTCCGTACTCGTCAAGTCCAGAACGCTGTATGCCGGTCGCACTGCCGGACGTGGGAATTGGCTTGAATCACAGGGCTTAATGGTGCATTTAGCATCTGTGAGTCGGGCGATTTCTGTTGCAAAATCAAACCAGCTGCACTGTCCGCCATCGGTGACATGATAGGTGCCTGATGCTCCGGCGTAGATCATATCCGCTGAGGTTTGTGCCAGGTGTTGGGCGCTGGTGGGTCGGCCGAACTGATCGTTGACCACTTGTAATTCATCACGCTCGGCTGCAAGCTTGGCAATTGTGATTACAAAATTACTGGCCCATGGTGCGTACAACCAACTGGTCCGCAAAGTCAGATAGGAACAGCCCGATTGCTCAATGAGAACTTCGCCTACTGCTTTACTGCGGCCATAGGCATTACACGGGTTACGCTCGGCGGTGGGTAAATACGGTGAATCGGCATTGCCTGGAAAGACATAGTCCGTGGAGTAATGCACAAGTTTTGCCTCAACGTCATGACAGCGTTCAGCAAGCTTGCCAACACCTTCGCCGTTGATTGTTGTGGCCAACTCTTCTAGTTCTTCGGCTTTGTCCACTGCGGTGTAGGCTGCACAATTGATAACCAGTTGTACCTCGTCGGTGATGGTACGATTGATACTCTCCTCATCGGTGAGATCAAACTCGGCTAATGTTGGACATTGGTATGGGACCTGCATCTGGTCAAGCACAGCTCGCCAAGCGGTACCGAGCATGCCGTCTGAACCGATGAGGATAATGGGTTGCGGGAACGTAGCACTCATTTGTGTTCGACTCCCCAGTGGAACCCTTCGACACTGTCAAACGCTCGGCGTTCTTCGTCGGGATTCTGCACATTGTAGGAATGGGTCACGTAATAAATCATCAAAGCGGACTGCGGTCCAACAGTGGATACACCATGCCAAAGGGTTGGCGGGATGATGACAATACCGGGGTTCTTTTCGCCGACTACAATCTGCCATGCGGTAAAGTCATCACGAAAGACACCGACTTTGATATGCCCCTTGGGACACATCCAGAAGTCGGTTTGAAACTTGTGCCGATGCCATGCTTTGATGGTACCAGGATAAACTTCGGAGATATTGATCTGACCTTCAGGGCCAAGAACGCCCTTCATCAGATTCATATGTGACCAGCCACGATCGTCAGCAAAAACAGACATCGGCACAAAGACCGGTTCATTGATGGCCTTGGCGTGTTCGTGTGCTTCTGCCAGCGATTTGTCTTTGCAGATGGTGGGCTTGATAATTTTCACTTAGCGTCTCCCTGAACGAAATTGTGCAGCCAGAAAGGCATCTGTTACGAGTTTCTTTTGCGTCGGACGTGGCTGCGATGACGTCGACGGTTTGGCCTTGACCTTGACGCGGACTTTGGGCTTTGCAGGCCGGGACTTGGCGACAGGCGTTTGCGGTCTTACAGGTTGTTTTTGAATCTGCCTTGGTCTGGATAGTTTAGCAGGTGGGCGGACTTTATGAGAAGCAGTATTGGCACTGGCAACCGCGGTGAAGCAAACCACAAGACTGGTAAGAGCCAATGTCGCCTGCCAGTAAATCGTCCCCTGCCAACTGAACCAAGGGTCGTATGTCGTTAGGCTCACGATAAATTGAGCGACCCCGGCAGTGATGGCATAGAGTGTGATCCATCCAGAAACGGCACTGGCATAATGCCGAAAGTAAACCGCCAACGCACCACTGGTAACCGCGAGTAACAGGACGACTAAAGCCAATGGAACCATCACCCCGCCAACCCCGTGATTGGGGAGATAATCCAACTGCCACCCCATGATCAGACAGAGTTCGTTAAGTGACATCGCCTGGTTGATTGTCAAAAACAACATGCACAATGTCACGCCCCCCCAATATCGGGCAGTCCGTTTGTGTTTGATGTATCGCCAATGTCTCCATGTGCGGACACACAATAACAGCGTCAGGACATACAAGCCGATGATGCCGTACTGCACCATATCCATCTTGACGATCTCAGGCACGTAGCCGTTGATACCTGCAAACCCCCAATACTTGGGCTCGCTGGGTTTAAAGACCTGATATTCCTGATGGATTCCGGTTTGGTCTACTTTAAACCAACGGTAGCCATGTCCGTTTTTATCCCACAGCTTGGATGTCCCGCCTACGGTATAAGCATTCGCTTCTGAGTTGTGAAGCTGCATCTGTGTGGTCTGGTGCAGATGTCCAGCCAAGATGGCAGTGACATTGTATTTTTCAATGAGTTTCATCAACTTGGAGCGTGATGCCTTAGGCCAATTTTCATTTGCACTTTTTTCATCATGTTCATAGAGATACAGTGGCCGATGCATGACCAGGAAAATATGACGGCGTCCAGCCAGTGCATGTTCTTCAAGCGTCTTTTCCAACCAACGCCAATGCTGGATATGCTCATCCACATCAATGACAGTGTCCCGTGCGATTTCCGAATTGATCATGACAAAAGCACAGTTACGTACGACAAAGTCATAGTAATCATCGCCAAGCCGATCACGGTAACGCTGCAGATCCAGGAGCGATTGGACATCATGATTGCCGGGAATTAAAAAGGTCTGCTTGTCATACTGTTTGAGTCCCTGCATGAACAATCGCCACTGATAAGGATTGTTGGAATGCACCAAGTCACCGGGCATGATGACAAAATCTGTCGGCAGACTATTGAGGATGCGAGCTTGGTCGATAAATCGCTGGTAACTGCCCATTTCCTGACCGTTGCCATAGCCAATCTGCGGATCACCGAGCAGGACAAATGAGAACGGCTCAAATTCATCCATGTGTGAAGTGGATGAATCAGCCGACGCCGATGATGTGAGAACATACAACACCACACTCAGACATAGCCACAACCAACAGCCTGCCATCCATGTGGATGATGAATAGTTTTTTGAATGATAGAAGCGTGACATCGCTTTTTTCTCCGGGTTTTGAACCCTTTTGTTTACATCGGTATTCAGACAAGGCACATACCACGGCAAGCTTTTTTACCTGAATACCAGACACCTTGCAGGTTATGACACCTATGCGGATTTGAGCGCGCGTTTAAGGTATGGCCCAATAGTATTCAAGCCACCCGCCACACAGATCAAGCTCGTTGAAAATGTCGGGTTAAGCATACTGTCCACAGCATGCAGGACCAGAAAAACCATCAGCGCAGCAGGTGGTCCAAGATTTACATCTGTCCAAAATCGTGTTGGGCATCCAGTAATAAACTGCCCAATTGGAATCGCAAACACTCCAAGCAAAGCGACTGCCGCCAGGACGCCATGCTGAGCCAAGCCTTGTGCAAAGAGATTCCAGATCGGTCGATCGGTTTTGTCTGTGGTTGTCCACCAATCCCATTGCCCCAGGCCGAAGATTGGATTTTGCATAACAGGTTCCATACCACGCCGAATGCCGTTGATGCGCCAGCCGACACTTCGCAGTCGTGCGACATTCTTGAATTGATCGACTGTTGACTGACCGACGACTTTGCCTACGAGTTTGTCACCCCCTGCCATAAAGGCGCCAAGCCCGAGCATGCAGACGGCTGCTGTGATCCAAACTGGCTTGGGGATTTTCACGCCACGTTTAAGCAAAGCAAACATGCCTATCCCCATGACCATTAAACCAACACCACCAAGTGACTGTGTAAATAGCGATACGACAATCAGGATCAGAACCGCCACATGTGACGGGATGAATAATAATCGTGGTAGCGATCGGCACATGTGCATCCAAAATGCCAGCAACGCAATGGCAGGCATCCATATACCCAGTTGACTGCCATGCTCAAGAAATACAACTGGTCGATAGCCAATCGCACGATCAATACCGTCAAAATAATAAGGGTGATACTGGTACAGAAGCTCATAAAATACAGGCCCAAATACCGCTTCGATCATACACAACGGAGCGTATATCAAACCCGCGATGACTAACGTGATGCCCAACTCCCTTAAGGGCTTGATATCCGAAAAATACAAACGGCCAGCAAGATACGGAGCCCCCCATGCAAGAAGTTGGTACGTGCAATTTAGTAAAGCCTGCTCAATAGCCAACTCGTTGATCAAGCCTGATATCAACGGCATTACACACCAGATGGCCATCGGGATGTCGAACTTTCCGGGGCGTAATCGTTTCAACGACTTGAAGTCCGAAAGGATCATGCCCAGCAATACGGTGATGCCGATGACTGTGGATCGTGTGATCCAATCAGGGCCAATTAAAGCACTCCCAATACCAGTTTGAATCGCTCCACCAAAGGCGTCGGCCTGAGCAATCGTCGGATCATTAAAATCCGGCATGGCAAAGTTAGCAGTAGGCAATAAACACCATCCGCCAATCAAACATGCCATAGCTGCACGTCGCGGTGGGATCAAAAAAAACAAGATCACGCCCAGCAGTATTGCCAAGCCAAAGATGATCAGAATCATCAAGTCTCTCCATCAATGCAAACGATACCCGTGGCAGGTTGAGCCACAGTCATGAGTGTCAAACAGATAACACGCGCATGAATCAATGCGTTTAAAAGCAACCATCAAACATGGTTTATCTGTTTGATGGTTCAATCTGGCGCGATTGTAGTGACTAATCGGAAGCAAAATCCGACACCTGATTCGAGTTGATCTTGTTGATTAAGGATAACGTAGACATAATCCAAAGTTGACAGCAGCTTCGGAGGGAGAAAGCGAATGCCTGCAATGAATCAACTATGTCTGACATTGGCGTATGCCAATGATTGGAATCCCACGCGAGTGCTGGGAACCGTCAGTTTCAGCTTAACGAGCGGCCTGTGCGCCTTGGTGGTCTACCTGTGTTGGATGCGACGCAAACGTCGTGACCCGCAACATGGCCTAGGGCTATGGCTGGGGTTGCTGTTTGCTCAAATAGCAATGGTGATCGAACTGCAACTAAGCTCGCGTTTTGACGCAGGCTTAGTCATTCGCAATCTGATCACCGATATGGATCTGTACGAGAACCGTCGTCAGCTACAGGCCATGGCTTTCATGTTGATTGCAATCCCCTTGATTGCGACTTATTCGACGGTGCTCTACATGTTGCGTAAGCGTGGTCTGGCTGTGCTGTTGACTGTTGGCGGGACCATGGCAAGCATTAGTCTCTTTTGCTTGCCTTTGATCTCGCTTCATCTCGTCGATCAAATTATGTACCACCACCTTGGGCCGGTGATGTTCATTAGCCTGTTATGGTTTGGATGTGCCATGGTCACTTTCGCAGGTGCTGCAAAAGCAATGGTCGCATCACGAAACGCCCTTTTCTCACTGCCTAGCTCGCGTGATTGGCACCGCTCTGAGCCACGTAGGTCGAAGCGCGGTGTAGAGACTCGAACGTCCCCGCATCGGTCCACCAACCGTCAAGCACTTCATAACTCAGGTCGCCGCGTTTGAGATAGAAATTATTCACATCCGTGATTTCCAACTCACCACGTGCTGAGGGTTCAAGCGAATTACACATGGAAAACACGTCGTTGTCATAGAAGTATATACCGGTGACTGCCAGGTTTGATGGCGGGTCGGCAGGCTTCTCAATAATGTCGATGACTTTGTTGTCTTCGTCAATTGCAGCCACACCGAAGCGTTGTGGATCTTCAACTTCCTTAAGCAGAATCTTTGCACCGCTGGGTTGGGTGAAGAAGTCACCGGCAGCCTTGCGAATACTTTGTTCGATAATATTGTCACCAAGGATGACGCAGATTTTCCCGCCATCGGCAAAGTCTTCAGCCAAACGCAGTGCATCCGCGATACCGCCTTCACCTTCCTGATATGCGTATTCAAGATGGTTGATCCCCAGTTCCTTGCCGTTCTTAAGCAACTTCAAAAAGTCGCCAGCATGTTCACCGCCGGTGACAATGAGAATATCTTTGATACCCGCGTTAATCAGGCATTGGATCGGATAATAGATCATCGGCTTGTCATAGACAGGCAACAGATGCTTATTGGTGACACTGGTTAAAGGACGCAAACGCGATCCCAAACCACCAGCCAGAATCACACCCTTCATGAGGAACCCCTTTTCTAAGTCTTAAAGGCAATTGTCCGACAAATGGCACACATCGGCCTTCGTCGCTGCCAAGATGTAAACCGCAATTGAGCAACGGGCAAATCCATGTTGCAGGTTTTGTCAGCAGCTTAACAAAAGATGACGGTTATAGGGAATAGATCAATTGCCCCAGTGACTTGGAAGTTAACCCAAGCCGTTTTCCACAAGCAATCGTACCAAAGTCGGCAGGCTGTTGACTTGCATTTTCTGCATCACGCGCGTGCGGTAAACTTCAATGGTCTTATGGCTCAAACCCAACTCCTCGGCAATCTGGCGGTTGGACATCCCATCACAGATTCGTTGCATAATCCGTTTTTCCTGTGCAGTGAGTCGGGCGATACGGTTCATGATGTCCTGCTGATTATCCGGTGCATGACGGGATTGGGCTTCAAGTGCAAGCGCCTTTTCGACCCGTTCTAAGAGCAACTGATCGTCGAATGGTTTTTCCAGAAAATCAAAACCACCACAGCGGATGGCTGCGATTGCAATTGGAACCTCTGCATGGCCGGTGATAAAAATCGTGGGCATCGTGCAGCCGCGATCATGTAATTGCGACTGGAGTTGCAAGCCATCCATCCCAGGCATTCGTACATCCAGAACAATACAACCGATCATCTCTGGATGATAGTGATCAAGAAAAGTCTGAGCAGAATCAAATACCTCAACATGATACCCATGCGACTCCATCCACCAAACCATGGACTCACGAACCGCTTGATCGTCATCCACAACGTAGACGATCGGCTTGTGTTCCACCTTCTGTTCATGAAGTCGGGTCATGTTAGTGCCTATTGTACGATCAGCAATACTGGCGCGCAAGAAAAAAAACACAAAAATGTAGACTGAGTAAAACCAAGCACATTCCTAATTCCGGCATTCTGGAAAATACCTGCCAAGAATTATAGAAACGTCACCTGTAAAAAAAGGCCCGGCCCCCAGCCAAAGTCAGATCAGACGAATCCAACCTCTTGCTCGTGTCATCTTGTATCCGGTAATGGCTCAAGAATCAAGTAGCTAACGCGCTTTATAAATGGACATATCAAGGTTTAGACAAGCCTTACTGGATGACCCTCACCTGTTTGGGATCGGTTACCTGAATCTGTGGGACGCCCTTACGTTCTTTAACCTCACCGGTGACCTGAATGGTCTTATTCAAAAAATATTTGTCGGCAGACTCCGGCCAACTACCCAGGACGCCTTCAAACAGAATGACATAAAATCGGCCTCGCCAATTCTCTGTAAAGTTCAGAAAACAGACGCTGCGGGTCTTGTTGGCCAAAACCACTTTCCCCTCAACTGTGATCGTCTGCCCCATGTACTGACGGGCATGATCCCAGGGAACAATCTGGCCGGGCTTGGCTTGCAGGGAACCGGCTGACGCGATTTCGAGAGCCTGCTGCTCACTGACCAGTAACGTTGGAATGATTGGCTTATCGAACTTTTCACCAGGCATCGGATACGGTCTGCGTTTGGGTTGTATGACCGGCTTGAAGGGTTTGGGCGTATCAGTCGGCTGTGAAATGTTAGTGGCTGAAACCGGCTCTGCTTTGGCAGGACTTGAAGGTAATGAAGCAGGTGTTGATTCTGCTGGACTTGAACTTGCAGTTGGCTTGACTACTGATGTCGTCGATACAGGCGTCTGGACTGGCACCATTGCCTCAATGTCCGCATCAGGCAAAGTGTCGGTCGAACTCTTATCACGCGAGTTATACAGCCACAGCCCCACCAGCACGCCAACACCTGCGAGTATCAATAACACCAGTGCGACGGTATTGCCGTTTTGATGACGTTTATTCATGTCCATCACTTTACCTGTAAATCCATCCTTGCACACTTCCTGCTGCTTGCCTGACGGCTGATGCCAACCTTGGTAAGATGACCACTATGCAAGGAATCCTCGGTCAATCCAAAGCCACTGCTATTCTACAGTCTGCACTGGCATCCGACAGAACGCATCATGCATGGATTTTCCATGGCAATGAAGGTGTCGGCAAGTTCACCACAGCAAACGCCTTTGCACGCATACTCCTCTGCCACGATCCGCAAACCGATCTGGCTGGCCAACGCGAAGCATGCGGCGGCTGTGAGTCATGCAAACGCATTGACCATCCTGAAGCTGTCCATCCCGACCTGCATATCGTGCAAAAGGAATTGGCTGCCCAATCCTCCGTCGCAACCGTCCGCAGTCGCAAACTGCTATCCATACCCGTGGATCTGCTCCGCGAATATGTCATCGGTGGCGAAACGTCCGATGGCAAGTTTCATGATGCTGCGGCCTCAAAGAGTCCGGCATTGCGACATGGCAAAGTCTTCATCATCGACGAAGCGCATCTACTTGCACCAGTCGGCCAAAACACCTTGCTTAAAACGCTCGAAGAACCACCGCCCAATACCTATTTCATTCTTGTCACCCATCAACTCGATCAACTGCTCATCACCATCCGCAGCCGCTGTCAGGCCGTGAGTTTCGCATCATTACCCGATGAGGTTATCAACCAATGGTTAGCAAACAATGAGCTGAACCTCACCGAACGTGAAACCCAATGGTTTATCCACTTCTGTAACGGCAGTCTGGGACTTGCTGAAATGACCCGTAAATTTGAACTCGTTCAATGGGCACGCGATCTGCTGCCTGGTGTCATGGAACTCTCACGAGGCAAAGCCGCCCCGATGCTCGGCAGTGACACGGCTGAAAAAATTGACGCTTTAGCCAAGACCTGGGTTGATAGTCACAAAGGCGCCTCCAAGGAAGCAGCCAACAAAATGGCCGCCCATTTGATGTTCCACTTACTTGGCCAGTATGCCCGCAGTCGCATGCAGCACATCGCCGAATCCGCACCCGTTAATGACCCAATCACCAACGAACAACAACTTGGCCCGTGGTTGTGTCTGATCGATTCCTTGACGATCTCCCAAAAGGCTTTGAGTTCCAACGTGAATCTCACATTGGTGATGGACCATCTATTTAGCCATTGGCAACAGGCAGTCAATGCCCAATGTTACGAACCATTGCAATGGCAGTGATTCGGACTTGATAATCCAAGACCTGATTAAAGCGTTTGGACACCTGTAAAATCCTTGATAACGTGTCGAACACGGCGCACCAACATGACACCCAACAACAGAAACACAAAAGCTCCAAGTACGCATTTAAGTATCTCAGATTCGATATAGACTTTAGTATTCAACCCATTGGGACCGTCAAGCAAAATCCGTCTGATGTGGTCATCAGCTAACAACCACATTCGACAAAATCGATAACCAAGAGCAATCGCATCTAGCGCATACATCAGCCCCTGAGCAATGAAATAAAAACCCGAACCACAGGCTACCAGTCCAATCCAAGGCTTAAACTCACTTTTAGTCAAAATAACCCCCTAAATAATTGATAAGCATTGATTACTTCGCGTGGAACCATTCACGATCACTCACCTGATTATCACGTGTCTACCTTAGGTTGGCAACCCATGCAATAATTATGTCAACCTGACGTTTATCACAAAGCATAGCGAATTTTTTTGTGCACAAAGGAACATGCTTTATGAACGTCAGAATTCACACCATTGTATTAATCTTGCCTTTGATGATGCTGTTAACTGAATCGAATACTGGTGCTGAATCTGTCCAAAAACCCTCGGGCATTTTTGCCAGTGCGGGATGGCGGGATCGCAAGGCGCTTAACTCTGATATCGCCAAGGGCATCCTTGTGCGTGTGCCATGGAAAACGATTGAACCGCAGCCGGGCAAGTTTGATTTGAGTTCAATTGAACTACAAAAAAACGCGATCACTCACGCTGGCAAACAATGGTCGTTGGCTGTGCTGGCAGGTGTTAATTCACCCAGTTGGCTGACACAAAAACCATTTGACACAAAAACCATTCGGATTAAAGCACGGACGCGTGGCAAGGGCTATGTGCCGGTGGATATGCCTTGCTACTGGGATCAAACGGTGCAGGACAGGTTGAAAAAATTAGCCCAGGCATTGGCGGAAAAATACAATGATGATCCGACATTGGTATTGGTCTACGTGCCTCAGATGACAAGTAACGGGATTGAAGGTCACTTCAATGCCAACCGCCCTGCCGACTTACGACAAGCCGGACTCACGGGTGAAAAATATATCGCTGCTGCCAAGTCAGCTGCCAAATCTTTTGCGATGGCGTTCACGCAAAAAGCCATTGCCATTGAAGTCCACGAAATACTGGATGACGCAAGTATCCCCGAAAAAATCATCAATGATCTGTGGAATGATCCATCCCTAAACCATCGTGTTGGGGCCGGCATGTGGTGGCTCTCTGGCAAAGGACAATATCAAAGCAACCTGCTTAAAGTCCTGCAAAAGTATCCGGGTGATATTTACGGCCAGGTCATCGGTCGCTCTGATCAAACCCATCGCTTCCCAAATGGGGACTACACCGCCATCTTCAAGCAAGCCAAACAACTGGGTATCCGATACATCGAAGTCTGGGAATATGAACTCAAGCAACCGCACCTTTTTAATGCGATGAAGCAATTTAACCATGACACACAATAACTATGAAAAAACCACGCCCATGGTTGGACGTGGTTTTGTGATTCGAATGATCTGCCAAGTAAATTACTCGCCGACCTTGTCGAGATGAATATCCATCTGCGGGAATGGGATGCCGATGTTGGCATCATCCAAGTGCATCTTCACTGCACGAGTCAATGCTTCCTTTACAGCCCAATAATCGCTGGTGTTCGCCCAAACACGAACGACCCAATCGACACTACTTGCACCAAGCCCTGTGAGGACAATCGCTGATGCCGGTTCTTGAAGCACGTTATCAATCGACTTGGCGGCAGCGGTGAGAATTTCACGCGTCTTGTCAATGTCAGCTGAATACTCCACCCCCACGACCACATCCACACGCCGGGTACTGTGGTGCGTGATGTTTTCAATCACTGAGCCGAAGATGGCGGTGTTGGGAATGATGATCCGACGGTTGTCGGGCGTGTCCATCGTGGTCGTGAAAAGTTCGAGTTCGTCGATCTTGCCCGTTTGACCTGCTGCACTGACGACATCGCCAACCTTGTACGGGCGGAAAATCAGAAGCATGATACCAGATGCGAAATTTGAAAGCGTGCCTGAGAAAGCAAGACCAATTGCCAAGCCTGCAGCACCTAAGATCACTGCAAAGCTGGCGGTTTCAATACCGAATTTGCCCAAGACAAATATGCCAGCAATTAAAAGCACGCACCACTTAGCCATGCGTGCTAAAAATTTGCCGATCGTCAGGTCAAGCTTTGCTTTGTTACAAGACCCCAAAACAATATTGGAAGCCCAGCCTGCGGCCAGAAAGCCAATAAAGAGGATCAACAAAGCCGAGATAGCTGGCAAGCCATACGTCTCAAAGAGTACCAAACCACGATCCTGAATCTGTGTCATCAATGAAGAGTCGGCAGCTGTTTCCTGCCCAAGTGTCAGCAACATGTGTGCTCCTTTAAATAAGTGTCAGGTAAAATACCTATGCAAGAGCACATTGTAGCAAAAGTACCAACAATACAAACCTTAAGCCATTTAATACAACCTATTTACATGTTTATATCTTCTTATAAGCATCCATTTGCAAGAATATTGCATTTTTTCCTTCAAAAGAAGCAAATGTTGCAATGCAATCTGCCACCAGACGTTCAAACTAATATTGCTGTCCAAAATAAAGACAAATTAAATACTAAAGATAAAAATGTACTTTAATATATACATTTTAGAAATATTATAAAAATACTAGCCAACACGTCGATAACAACTAAGATATTAACTATAAACAAACCTCATAGAGCGCTATATCTGCCATGCCACACGTCACACCTCATCGTCGTCAATACGTGGGTTTCCTCCTGGCACTGTCACTGTGTCTTGTTCTTTGCAATCTTCTGATCAACACGCATCAGAGCGAAGCACAGACCATGATGGCCGCCAAGACAGCTGCGCCCACGTCACAACCTGCCACATCACAACCCGCAACTTCTCAGCCAGCGGTTCAACGATCGGTTCGTGAAGTACCTTTGCGCGATATCATGGCCATCAGTGATCGTGTGGATGACCTGATCACTGCCAACTATAAAAAGCACAACCTTCGTCCCAACCCTCCTGCTGATGATGAGACGATGTTGCGTCGCTACTACCTTGCGATCATTGGGCGCATCCCGACTTATGAAGAAACCCAGGCATTTACCAAGCGTCGTGACAGGATGCGTCGCAGTGTGCTTGTGGATTACCTGATCGATTCACCGGGCTATACCAGTGACATGTTCAACTTTTATGCGGACTTGCTACGCGTCAAGTCACGACATGACCGCGCGATCGGCGAACCCTTCATCAACTGGATCAAAGATTCGGTCAAGTATTCCAAGCCCTACAACCAGATGGTTTACGAAATGCTCACCGCCGAAGGCTACGTCTGGAACAATGGCGCAGTGGGTTATTACCAGCGCGACATGGGCATGCCACTGGACAACATGTCCAACACCACGCGTGTTTTCCTGGGGACCCAGGTTGGCTGCGCTCAATGTCACGACCATCCCTTTGACATCTGGACACAGATGGAATTCCACGAGATGTCCGCCTACACCTATGGGATTCACACCACCAATGCACGTTGGAAATATCCAAATCTCAAAGATCTGTACAACAAGATTCGCAAGACAACCAAGAGTAAAGCCAAGGATGATCCCGAGCGTGTGATGATGGGACGGGCAGCTCGTGAGATGCTTGAACCCTTGCAGTATCCGGTGTTCGTCCGCGACAAGGACCTGCGTCTGCCGGATGACTACAAGTACGATGATGCCAAGCCCAAAGCTGTCGTTACACCGCGGACTATTTTTGGCGAAATGGCAGAGGTTCCCAAAGGACACAGCCGCCCGGAAGTTTTCGCCAAGTGGCTCACCGACACGAAGAATCCACGATTCACCACCGTCATCGTCAATCGCCTTTGGAAAGATGCCTTTGGTGTCGGACTCATTGAGCCTTTGGATGACATCAAAAATGACAGTGTCGCGAGCAATCCAGAATTACTTGAGTATCTGAACCAGACGATGATTGATCTGAAATATGACGTCAAGCAATTCCAACGCATGATCTACAACACACAGGCCTTTCAACGTAAAGCCAGCATCGAACAATGGGACAACACCAAGGCTTATCATTTCACAGGCCCAACACTTCGTCGCATGACGGCAGAGCAAATCTGGGATTCGATTCTGACTTTAGCCATTGAGGATATTGACGAGCGTCCAGGAAATGTGACTGGCGGTCGCGGGCATGACTATGACCAATACAATGCCTACATGGACATGGATGCTGATGCCCTGTTCACGTTGGTTAAGGATCGGTCGGACATGATGATTCGACGACGGGAATTTGACAACAAGCGTAAAGAGATCGAACGTGAGATTCGCCAAGCCCGTAACAGCAAGAATGGTGGCAAGGAAAAACATGCTCGGTCTGAAATGTCAGCACTTCGCAAGGAGTACGGTGACATTGTGGATGCTGGTCGTAAACGTCGAATTAATAAATCTGATATGGAAAATGAAGACCCACGCTGGAAAGGTGTCCCCAAGGATATGGTTCGTGCATCAGAGATGGAGCAACCTGCGCGTCCTGGACACTTCCTGCGGGACTTTGGCCAGTCGGATCGTGAAATCCCCAACAACGGTTATGACGATTCATCCATCCCACAGATTCTTGCTTTGATGAACGGTCCGGTGTTCCAACGCATCATGCGCCGCGACTCGGTTCTGCTTGATGAAGTCAAAGACGCCAAAAGTGGCCGAGATAAACTCGAAACCATTTGGGTCAGCATCCTCACCCGTAAACCCAACGCCAGCGAAACGTCATTGGTCCAAAGTGAATTACGCACGGTCTCACGTGATGAAGCATTCCAGGACATTGTCTGGGCTCTGCTCAATACCCGTGAATTTATGTTCATCCAATGATGCGGTAGTTTCGCTGCCCTGATTTTTCAGAATACCAAAAGCTTGCGACTTTAAACGTCGCGGATCGCAATGGAGTCACCTCATGGATTTCAAAGAACTCAACCGCCAACTTGATGAACCCACCCGTCGTAACTTCATGATGAAGATGGCTGGCACCTTTCTGGGTGTCTCTGTCCTGCCGGGCGCGATGACCAATAAAGTCCATGCCGCAGCACGAAATGTATCCGGCAAACGTGGCAGTGACCCTATCAACGTCATTTACCTGTACATGAACGGGGGTATGAGTCACATCGACACCCTTGACCCCAAACCGGGCACAGATGTGCAAGGCCCTACCGGCGTCATCGAATCCAATGTCAAAGGCATACAACTCGGCCAACACATGAGCCAGTTTGCCAAGCATGTCGACAAGGCTGCCATCATCCGTGGCATGTCCTCCACCCAAGGCGCTCATGAACAAGCCTACTACCTGATGCACACCAGCTACTCCTCGATCGGCACAATCAAGCATCCAGGCATCGGCACGTGGATCATGAACGCCCAAGGACGTGCCAACCCCAAACTACCGGGCAATATCGTCATCGGCTCGGGGTTTAAATCCTCAGGTTTTATGGAACCCAAACTCGGACCGTTAATCATTGGTGATCCCAACAAAGGTTTGCAAAACAGCCGCTTGCCCAGTGATGTGGATGAAGAACAATTCTCACGCCGTCTTAAACTCGCATCACGATTGGATCGCTCCTTTTCAAGCCGATACAAACAAACGCAGGTCAATGCCTACAACGACATGTACAACGATGCGATCACACTCATGCAGTCTGAAGACCTCGCAGCATTTGACTTGGGTAAGGAATCCCAAGCTGTCCGCAATCTCTATGGCAACAACTCATTTGGGCAAGGCTGTCTGCTGGCACGACGACTGGTGCAGAACAATGTCCGGTTTGTCGAAGTCTCACTTGGCGGTTGGGACATGCACGATGACATGTTCACGCGTGGGGCCGAAGTCATCCCAAGACTCGATCAGGCACTTGGCGCATTAATGACCGACCTGTCCACACTGGGCATTATTGATCGCACCTTGATCGTCCTTGCCACAGAGTTCGGACGCACCCCCAAGATCAATGGTAATCAAGGACGTGACCATTACCCCAAGGCGTTTAGCTGTATGCTCGCAGGTGCCAATATCAAAGGCGGCCAAGTCGTCGGGCATACCGACAAGATGGCGGCCAATGTCGAGTCAGATAAAATCAGCATCAACGATTTCAATGCCACCATCGCTGCGGCAGTCGGAATCGACACCGAAGAAATTATCTATTCACCAAGCAAACGCCCCTTCACCGTTGCCAACAAAGGCAAGCCCATCGCCGGCGTGCTGACGGTTTGATGATCCAAAACAAGCGAATCCAACCATCAACTGCAACCTAAGTTCGCAGAATATTGTAAAATCATCAGACACCGGCAATGGACCGGGTATAAGATCTCATGAACAATAAGGATTTCGCCTATGACTCCCAAACTCACCTTCGGACTCCTGATTATTGCACTCATTGGTGCTTTGACATTCAGCTTTTCTGGTACGCAACCCGCACTCGCTGAGTCCGAACACGAAGTGTTGGAACACAACATGGAAATTATGGGTTCTGCATTTCGTCAGATTCGACGTCAGGCCCGTAGCAAAAAATTCGACCAGGACACCCTTAAACAATTAGAACGCATGCAAACCTCCGCCCTGCTTGCAATGCATGCCAATGAAGAAGAACACATCACCAAGAAAGATGACGTGATCCAATATCGCAGCATGATGGCTGACCTGATCAAGAAGTTACTGGATATGGAAATCGCGGTACTCAAGGAAGACCATACCGCAGCTGCTGCGTGTGTTGACGACTTGAATACGATCATGAAAAGCGGGCACAACAAATACAAAGACCATTGATTAATCCAACATACAAGCAATAAAAAACGCAGGCCGTTAAGCCTGCGTTTTTTTATTTGCACTGTTGAGTAGTGTTAATACTTGATGATGTAATAAAACGTCTTGTCTCTTGCTGTGTCGATTTGAATCTTGCCGTCTTTAACTGGATAGCTTCGGGCAGTTTGAACACCATCCTGATCCAACACATGCAAAGTACCACCCAAGCGATTGAGTTGGATCGTAGCTTTGACGGGTTCTGCGAGCATGGGGTCTTTACCTTTTTCGATGAGTTGGCCGGCCATGAATTTCATATCTGTATTACGGACTCTGGCGATGGCGGTGACCAGGATTTGATCACCTTTATCGATGTCCTGATTCTGATCCAAAGCTGAAAGGTAAATCGCAGCAAAAGGTGTCTGTGATGTAATCTTCACAGAGTCGAGTTGCTGAGGCATGTCCTTGGCAAAACCGACGACGGCTTTGGTGGCTGGTGTGTTGATTGTGAAATAACCATCACGGGGATGTTCACCGGGTTGCCATGCCAATTGTCCGGTTGCAGAGTGGACTTTGCCATCGGTGGTATAGGGACTGATATCAACGCTTGGCGTGGGTTTGAATTCATCGGTAAAACTGACCACACTGCGGCCGATGGCAAGTGTCTGGGCGGGAACTGTCTTGCTGGAAAATGATTTGATGTCGTAACCTTGTTCGACCTTGTCATCAAAGCCAAGTTTGCCTTTTGCCATGGATGGAACATGGACATTGCGGGTAAAGACCATGTCGGATTCTTTGATATCACCGCGGAGAATTTGTCGCGAAATGGCTGGGAAAATCCCGAAGACTTGTGGGGCAACCACGTCCCATGTTTTATAGCCAAGGTTGTTTCGGAACTTTCCGTCGTCTGAATTGTGGAACATGTAGGAGACATCCCAGCCGTTGAGTCCCATGCCGTAGGCACCGATGATGGCAGGCCCTTCGACACCAAATTCATTGGGGAAGGTACTGATCCATTCTGAAAGCATGAAGGGACGATCAGCAACTTGTTGCATACCACTGCCAAGACATCCGCTTCCGGGTTGGCTGACCATGCTGCCGATCCCGCCAAAGTAATTGTGTCGATCAATCAAGCCGATACGCGAATCGGAATGGAGGTTGTAGAAGTGACTCAGTGCGCTACCGGCTTGCCAGTTTGACGACATGATCTCGCCATCGTAACCGGTATCACGAATGGCCTGAACAAATCGGTCATAGAAAACGTTCTGCTGTTCGTAGAGATAAAGCATGGTATCAAGCAGTCGTTGCTTGCGGGGTGCCATCGCACCATCAAGTTGATCGGGGCTGTAGTACCATGGGTTGCCAGCGGGATAGATGATGCCATCCCAACTTTCGCCGGTTAGTTTTTCCTGTCGGAAGCTGTTGAGTGCAGCATCGCCCCACGCTTGATGAATTGCATCAGCAGAGCCATAGCGTTTGCGTAGCCATGATCCAAAAGCTTCACCTGCACGTTGCTTAAGTGTTGGCGAATTGCTCATGGCTTTCATCGTGCCATAGAACAAGGCCGCATCTTCGTTGATTAATTCGACGACCATGACCACCGGGTCTTTGGCATAGGTCATGCCGGTGTGTTCATTGGTTCGTTTGAGGAAGTTGGTGCATTGTTCGATTTGGATATCCTGTAATTCACGAGAGAGGAAAATCGCACCATTGCCCGGGTCGAGTACCCCGCGATTGATCTTGCCCAACTCCTTGTAATAAGGAACGCGAGCAAGGTCATCTTTGAACAGCCGCGCACGCCCGAAGTTGGCGGAGAGCTTGATAAAAATGCCTTGCTGTTTGTACTCATTGACAAGGTAGTCCATCTTCTCACAACGCTGAGGATTGAATTTCACATAGCTGTCGGAGGACAGTAAGCCGTTCCATGTTGAACCATCTGCAAACTTATGAAAGCGCACCGAGTTGATGCCATAACGTGCATAGAATCGAGCCTGTTGTCGAGCTGTTTCATGGCTCGGGTAGGGTCCGTAATAGCAATTATTGATTCCCCAAAACTTAATGGGACTGCCGTTGTAAATCAGTTGATCGTCCTTACGCATCACACGACCATACTTACCTGCAGGTTTATCCAGCCAACTGCTCATATCAAAGACGCTCTGCTGACTCATATCTGCTGCGGCTTGCCATGCAAACCAGTCGTTCCAATTGTCGGGGAATTGGACTTCGTCAGGTGACATGGCAAACTGGGTATCTTCAGGCATTTGCAAGGTCAGTGTTAGCTGGTAAGCATGATTAGCCAATGCCTTGTCTTTTGCCATTGTCACCCGTGCCTGTCGATCCATGGATGCATGAACAGGCTTATCAAACTTGATCTGAAAAACTCTTCCCTGGTCGTCGGTCAATTGCATTTGCGTCATTGAATCACCCAACGTGCCACGCCCCAAGGGCAAATCATATTGAGGCGTATGACCATTGTTATGGACAGTTAAACGCTTCTTTCCAGCAAGTGGTTGCCCGGGTGTGATCCCCATAGTCATTAATGTCAAATTAGTATCCTGATGCGGCCGGAACAAAGTTGTCACTGAAAGTTCACGCTTGCCCTGAACAGTCAAAACCACATCCAAATCAAAGGGCACATTCGTCCCTCTCACCTTCCCGCCGAACGATCCGGCGAAGCGATTGCCTTTTGATTGATAATTTCCTTTGATGTATTGATATTGCCACCCCGGTCCCCACATAGCAGGCGATAGTGTCAGAATAGGCGTTAAATTCTGGTCAACGATTTTGATCTGCTGTTGATCCGTGAAAACGGTAATGGATTGGGCATACCCCCATGAAGAAGTCATCAACACCAACAAACATACGCCAAGATGCGTACAGCGATTCCACATCAACTTAAACATATCGTCTCCAAGGTTAAACAAAAGGTTTGATTGCTCGTACGGAAACAGGCATTTACTCAGGACTCTGTGTGTCTATTCGTCCAGCCAGGTAATCCTCACGAGGGGTTTTGAAATTGGCTGCATGACCATCGATAAACGAAATATTTACAGTGGTACGTCCATGATGTCGCTTGCGAAGATTGTTTCGATACGTCGGCGTACCAATTGAAAAAGTACCCGAGGTATCCGCGAGTTCATCAGTGATCGTATAGAACTCATTCCCATAGCCGGTGTGATAGCCAGCGCCATCAGAATCTGCCGTTGCCATTAATGTGGATGGTTTTTTCGCACTTGCCACCCGCCACATTGTTGCCCACTTATAACTTGCATCAAGGCGGACATAGAATCGCGAATTCAAACAATATCGTGATTGGTTAAATCCTACTCCGACAGGATAATCCGGGCAATCCCAGACGCCACCATTTCTAAAAGCCCCATAGAGGGTCTGCCCCCCCGTTTCGGTCGTTTCATTCTGCGTGTACTGCCCAAGTAAAATCGCATCGCTGAGAAAAGCATCAGCCCAACTTGGATAACCTGCTGGGCCTTCCCATGTACCAGAGGCACGCCGAATGTAATAAGGCGGAGCATAATCCTTGTAATCCGAGGCATAAAGATGAATCGCCATCGCTTGAGATTTGATATTGACCAGACACTTAGAGGCACGTACAGCCCCTCGCGCCGATGCCAATGCAGGCAGCAGAATGGAAATCAACAGCGCGATGATGCTGATCACAACCAACAGTTCAATCAACGTAAAACCAGGCTTTTTGTAATAACGTGCAGACATCCGAGTCTCCTTGAGATCGTTTATTAAAAATCTCACCCTAAAACAACACCTTTATGTTAACAGTAACCAAGCCGTATCCGAAGTCAATAATGAGCTTGATTTTTTTTATACCAGACCTATGATTCATTAGTAGTGAGTACCTGAAAATCGGAAGCAATATGCCAACAATTCGCGAAGTAGCCGAAAAATCCGGGGTGAGTGCGATGTCTGTCAGTCGCGTGCTTTCGCATGGCCCCCAACGAAAACGATGCAGTGAAAGCGTCATTCGGCGCGTAGAAGAAGCAGCGGAGCAACTAGGCTATCGTGTTAACTATCACATGCGATCTGTCCGTAACAAGCGTTCAGACACAATCGGCCTTGTGGTAGAGCTGGATATTCAAAAGCAAGGTAATCAGACCGGCGATTGGTATTTTGCACAAATCTATGATGGTGTGCAGGCTGCAGCCCAGGAAAACGGCCTGATGGTCCTGCAGGTTCGCCCCAATCCCGGGGAAAATAATCTTTCAGCAATCGAACAAGGTGTTCACTTCATTCAGGAACGCCGCCTTGATGGCTTGGTCGTCATCGAAACAACCGATCAACGCGAAAAGATACTTGCAGTCGCTGAGACTGTTTTAAAAAACATTCCCATTACGATAATTGAGCCGCATCTGAAAACCTCATTTAACGAGGTCCGCTTTGACCATCAGGCAGGTGTGAACATGTTAGTGGATCATCTTGCTTCACTTGGGCATCACCATCTCCTATGGCTTGGCCCGGTGAATCCATCCAAGGTGCATCCTGACCGCGAACAGCAATTTCTCAAAGCCGCGTTTGCACGAGGCATGCAAGGACAGTGTTGCCATTTTCAATGGCCGGAAAATGATCACGTTTTCGAGACCGAAATACAGCACATCAACAAAGCTTTAAACGATTTTCTCGATAAGCATCCATTGAACTTCACCGCCATCGTCGCCTATAACGACCTGATCGCGTTAGCGGCCTATCAGGTGCTGGCTCAAAGAGGGATCCCAATTCCGCAGCAGGTTTCAGTCACCGGCTTTGATGATTCACATGCAGTGCTGGGCTCCCCCAGTCTCACAACGGTATCTCACGAGCTTTTCGAAATGGGCAGGCGAGCAGGCCATATCACCATTGATATGATCTCCTCGTCATCTAAAAAGCATAAGCAAAAGTGCGAAACCATTTCCCCCAAATTGATCGTCCGCAACAGTACCGGCCCGACGACACCATTGCCTTGAGGTATTGCATGGTTCCTGTACTCCCATAAAAAAAGCTGCGACCCTCTCAGGCCGCAGCAGTAAATCATTTGCCATATTTTCGTATTGTCCAATCATTCCTGCCATTGCATCACCATGACACTGTGCGGCGGCATTTCATATGGTTCATTCACCTGCACTTGATCTTCCAAAATATTCACCTGTGGTTGCCCCGATTCAAATTCATTGTTTGCAGCAAATTGATCTGCGGCAAGAATCCAACGCTTTGCAGCAACACTACCACTGGCTGATGTCTTGACTTTGATTGAGTGGCTTTTCTCCAGGTCGAGATTAATCACGATCATGCCATAGGTATTGCCATTTTTAAATGCATAGCTATGGAGAACCGGATAAGTGAGTGTACTTGCAGGTTGGCGATTCTGAAACACACCTGTGGCTGAAAAGGCGGGTTGATTTTGAGTATGTCGCGTCTGAATCATATCACCTGCCAAGACCTGATTGGCAATTTGAGTTGCAAGAAAAGTCGGACGATATCGTGGTTGATCCGCACGCATGCTCAGTATTGTCCCCCAAAGATGCATAGCCCCTTTTTCCGCGGTGATTTTTGCATTCCCGCAAGCTGCAAAGACACATTGCGTTTTGATTTTCTGATGCTTCATATGCAACATCAACGTATTAAGCAGATTCGCTGCTCCGCCGATGGAATCCACAAGTTTGTTGCGAATGGCAAGTGGCGCATCGCCTTGGGTAACGTGATGATTAATCTCATAGACACTGAGGTCTATCCCGGCATTGGCGACCACGTTTTGATATTGTTGATACATGGTGCCTTGGGGATCCGTTGCACGCCAGATGGGATAGGCCAATGCCCATTTGAAGAAGTTTTCTTCTGTCTTCATCGCTTCAAGATCTTTTTTATTGAGCGTATGAAGGATGTAGGGCGCAATGGAAACGGCATCGGCATTGGGAACATTTTTCGCGATCATACCACTGCGTCTGGCACTGGCAGCTTGCGAGCCGGCATGAAAGATCACGTTGGTTTTATAGTTTGAAGACGACTTGCCAGCACCGATCAAATCCTGCCAATAGTCTGGCCCATTAAACCCACCCATTCGGTAATGTCTTGCAGTGTTCCATGCTTCGTTACCAAACTCGACATGAATCTTGTCAAAAACGTCAGTCCATGGTTTGGGATGCCCCAGTGCATGGCGGAGTTTCCCGCCGTCTGTGGATTCATCGCCAGCTAAATAATCCATGAAAAAAGCGACTTCCTGGGGATGCAAGGTTCCAGGCAAACAATACCAGGGTTGAGAACCAACATATTCACAGAGTTCATAAAATTCATGCAGCGAATACTTATCAAATCGTGCTCGCGTGCCATAGCCTTTGTCATCAACAATGTCGGGCATACTTTGATAGGCAAAGGACTGTAGTGGCGGACGAATGGTATTTTCAACGGTGCTGCCCCCCATTTGCAGATAACGTAAAGAGCCGGGGTTGAGTGTTTGTAGCGTTGCAATCAAATCATCACGAAAAGCAGTCGGGTTGGTATGCCCCATTTCAATTAGGGCAATATCATCCACAGCCATCTTGCCTGAATCGATCTGCAAAACCATCTGCATGTGATTGTCGGGATTCTGACTTTGGGTTGTCACATCAATCTCGACCTCGTAACGCTGCCACTGATCGGTGACGGCCACAGTCGTTGGGCTGGCGGAGACATTAACCATTTTAATCTTGACAACAGGATTTCCGGCTTTAGCTTTGGCGTGAAAACATATCTTCCATTTACGTTGCAAATCACCATGTTTTTGATAATGCGTTGGCAAGCGAACAAACGCTGGCTTGGCGGTCGCATCCATCAACAGTGCAGCATGACCAAAGGTATTGGGATCAATATCATCGGTGATCAATGTTAGGTGATCCGAATTCCAGTAATGTGTTTGCTTGGAGAAACGTCCAACGTGTGTCAGATCACGTTCGATGAGCATGCCTTCATTGATACTGGCGCCCGGTTTGACTGGCTTGGCAAACTTAAAATATGGAAGCTTGATCTTTCGCCCGCGCTGGTCAAACTCACGCATTTCAACTTGTGCAATCTGACCAGTCTCCCCTTTGGCCGGACCACTGACCATGGTAAAACGAGCCCCCGTGTAAATATCCTCCCAACCTTTGGCGGGTGGATACCAAGTCAAATAGCCTTGACCATCTGGTGCTTGCGGGCCAAAAGTCAACTGCCGATACATGACGCCTTCAAAATTCATCAGTGAACGCATCTTGGTAAAGGCTGAGCCTGCCCAATAATTGTCATCCCCCAGATTAAATCCCAGTCGGTCCACGTCTTTAAGAACGACATCTGACTCGACAGTCACTTCGGTCATTTGTGCCAATGTGGTTGTTACAAAACCACCAAACACTGCCATCCCAAAAACAAGGAGTTTTCTATAAAGCATGATTACTTTCTTTGTAAATTATTAAGTATTTATTATGTGAGATTGATTAATGTGAGTATCAACAGATCAATAGCTTGTCGGCTTTACCAGATCAATCTGTCCTGCTTCATATGCTGCAGGAAGATCAGTGAATGAACTGACATGACCATCTAAAAAACTCATGTTTGTCCCAGTGAGATTGAAGTGTCTTGCGCGGACATTGTAATACGAATTGTATGTTCCAAAACTGAAACTGTAGTAGCTCGAATCTTGTCCTTGTTGATCGGTATTCTGAAAAAACTGACCTGAATATCCTGCATGCCACCCCGCATGTAAGGCATCAGCAAACTCTGGAAAAATTGATGCACGTTTAACATCCGAAAAACGAAACATCTCTGACCATCCACGACTTGCATCTGCACGGGCATAGACATTGGTCGTCAATCCATAATGCGAATACTGCTTCCAACTCTCTGACCCTGAGTAGTCCGGGCAACGCCATGCAGACTTTTCATTTGCCCGGCCGAAATAGGATTGTGACGTGCCGTTGTAGGTTTCATTGTTGGTATACCGCCCCAAAAGAATGTGATCCGAAGGGTATGCATCCAAAGTTGAACTGTATGACGGACCTGGCCACGAACCGGTTGCATAACGAATCACATAAGGGGTCGTGTAATCACTAAAGTCCGCCCCGTACATATACATTGCTGACGCCTGCGCTTTGAGATTCACCAAACATTGCGAACTGCGTGCTGCTCCACGAGCCGACCCCAGTGCTGGCAGGAGGATTGAAATCAGCAATGACACGATGCTGATAACCACAAGCAATTCGATGAGTGTGAAACCACGGAGATGATAGTGACGGTTTAGCATTGCGATGGACTCCATGATAATTAAAAACGTTCTCTGTCCCAATGAAAAAACATTAATGCAGTAAAGTTGATTTTTCTACCTCAGGCCAAACAAAAACTGATGCAAAATCAGAAAAAACGGTGCAATAATGGTTTTATACGCCTACAATGTCGGGTAAATTAGTCGCAAACACGTTTTTGCAAAAGACCCAATATGCCTGAGACACCCAAACTTTCCGATGTCGCACAAATCGCCGGCGTCTCCGTCACCACCGCTAGCGTGGTTCTTAACCATGGCAAACAATTCGATCGCATTTCCAAGGAATGTGTCCAACGTGTGACTCAGGCTGCTCAACAGCTAGGCTATGTCCCCAACTACCAGATGCGAACCGTCCGCACCGGCAAGACGCAGACGATCGGACTGGTCATTGAACTGGGAGACAACCCTGATGAGTTGGCCAACCCGTCGCGTACCAGCCGTTACTACTTTCACCAAATTGCAGACGGCATCCAAACCGCACTCACGCCCCATGGCTATTACCTGATGCAAATCTGGCCAAGCCCCGAACGTTCAGCCATCGAACGTGGTATCCGCGCAACAAAAAGCAAGCGCATCGATGGCATGATCGCATTACAACTCTCCTCAAACTTACAAGCCAAGAAACTGATGGAAGAGTCGCTGAACATTCCAATCATCAGTCTCGAAGAACATCAACCGACCTGCATCCCTACTATCCTGTTTGATGAATTGGCAGGCATCACGTTGCTCATCGAACATCTGTATCAAAACGGTCATCGCAAAATACTCTGGGTCTGCCCTGACACATCACGCCCCAACCGTTTTGTTGAACGTGAACGACACATGCTCCGAGCCATGGCAAGCATGGGTTGCCAATGTGAGTTCTGCCCGATTAAACAACCTCTTAAACCAAGCGACTTCTACGAACCGAATCTCATTGAAACCGCCAGGCAAGCCATGGCCGTCAGACTCACCAAACCGTACGACTTCACAGCAGTCATGGCATACAGTGACATTCTGGCTATCGGAGTCCATCGGGCCATCACTGAAGCAGGCTTACGCATTCCTGATGACCTGAGCCTTACAGGCTACGATGCGTTGTTCCATGAATACATGACGCCGCGTCTGACATCCATCGATCATCGAATTTTCGACATGGGTTTGGAAGCAGGCAAGGTCATGATGAAAATGCTCAATGGCGGGCGAACCGCCATCCGTGATATGCAAAACACCATCGGCATTATTCAACCTAAACTCATCACATGTGATTCAGTCAAAAACATCAGCCCCGGCAAGTAACTCACTGCTCTTGCCAACCACTAAAACACCATCATGACAAAGCACAACATACCTCAACAGCCGTTTACAAAAAATGACATCATCGTCTTTGAAGGTGACAGCACCATCAACCGTCGAGTCGGCCCCGGCCTTACGGATTGGGCTTATCTTCGGATGATGAACTGGGACCGCAGCTGGTGCGACATCCTCGCGGAACTGATGTTCTGCTGGCATGCGCAGTTGAATCTCACATTCCATAATGTCGGGATCGGCGGCTCGACCAGCCAACAAGTCCTTGAGCGATTTGACCAGCAAGTCGCCCCATACAAGCCCAATTGGCTGATCGTTACTGTCTGTAGCAACGACATTGCAAGGCAAATTCCAATCCAGCAGACACAAGAAAATATCCGCAGCTACGTTCAACTGGCAAAAGACCGATGTAACGCCCAAGTGATGTATGTCGGTGGATACCTGGTTTATCCCAACTGCATGCAAAGCAAAGCCCAGCAACAGTCGCAAAGAGAAGAACGCTACGCAGCCATCGAGAATGCAGCCGTTGGAGTCGGCGGGTATTACCTGGATATTGGCCAACTGGTCAAGACACAAGCCGACGCACTCTACGAACAGTACCAAGACCACAACATGTACTGTGGCAGTCAAGACGGACACTTTAGCCACATGGGTCATATGGTTGTGACCGGCGCGGTGCTACGTGCATTGGGTTATTTGCAAGCATAAAAAAACCAAGGCCATGCTCATTGAAGAACACAGCCTTGGTTCGGATGAATCTATTTCCCGTCTAAAACGACTTACGGGTTAAGGCCCATGGCCTTGAGGTTCTTGAGGCTCACTTCAAGTGAGTCGAACGGATCGAGCTTGCCACTGTCGCGTTCGACCATGACGTACTCGGTGCCGATTTTCTTGGTGGTTTCGATGATGCGTTCCCAGTTGAGGTTGCCATCGCCGACTTCGCACATGAACTGGTTGCGTTCGTGATCGATGCCCATGTCCTTGTAGTGGAGAACGGGGCAACGGTTGGCCACTTTTTCAAGCCACTGACAGGGATCGCCACCGCCGTGAGCAACCCAGTACACGTCGATTTCAAACCAGACGTTGCTGTTGGAGTTTTCGTGAATCAGCTCAATGGGGGTCTTGCCATTGGTGCAGTGAATCCATTCGTGACTGTGGTTGTGATAACCGGCGGTCAGACCATGCTCAGCAAGCTTGGCAACGATGTCGTTGTATTCCTTGGCAAAGTCGATCCAAAGCTTCGGGTCGTACTGGTTTTCCTGTGGGAAGAATCCGCCAATGGCAGTGTACTTACATCCCAGAGCCTGATGGTATTCAACGCACTTGTTGGTGTCCTTCATCATGTCCAATGGAACATGGGTGACTGAACATTCAATCCCGGTGTCCTTGAGCAGTTGAGCCAAGGCTGGTGTTTCAATCGTGCCCGCTGGGATACCCGAAACCTGCGCACAGGTGTAACCCATGGCAGAGATTTTTTCGAAGCTTGTTTTGACGTCTTCGGCAGTCTTAAGATGCTGATGACATGTGTACATCTGAGCACCGACTCTGATATTGGACATGTGAAAACCTTTCAATGGTGTTCTGTAAAATAATCCTGAGGTACGACCTCGTACCGAGCGACTATAATACCGTGTTGTACTGATATGTCAGGACAAAAGCAGCTTAAAAAGCAAAAATAGTCGATTTTTGATTACAAGGATGGACTGATGTCTCACGTTTTTGAGGCACTGTGAAGCATCAAGACAAAAGTAAGACTAAGCAAGAAATGAAAATCTCAATTCATCTCACCAGCGACTGTAATTAAAAAACTTCCGGGGGTTACCAGATCACGATTTCGTGTTTGAGTCGGACGCCGTATTTTTCCAACACGGTTTGGGTGATGTGATTGAGCAGGTTGATGATGTCGGTTGCGGTGCAGTTGTCACCTGCAACGACGAAATTTGCGTGCCGTTGAGAGATACTGGCTCCGCCGATCGTGTAGCCTTTTAGCTCAGCCATGTCGATGAGTTTGCCTGCCGAGTAGTCCAGATAGGGGTTGGCATCATTTTCGTTTTTGAGTGGATTTTTAAACGCACAACCTGCCGAGTCATCTGCCAGGGGTTGGGTGTTCTTTTTGTACATGAAGATTTCCTTGACCTGTTTCATCAACTGGTTGGGATCATCTTCAGAGAGATCAAATTCGACATCAAGGATGACAAGCGCTTTGATATTGCTTTTGCGGTAGCCAAAGACAAGGTCATCACGGTAGCGTTCGTAAATCTCGCCTGACTCATCCATCACGCGGACTTTGGTAACGACGGGGCCGATTTCGCCGAACTTGCCACCGGCATTCATCCGTACTGCCCCACCGACACTTGCGGGGATGCCTGCGAGGACTTCCAGACCTGCAAGCCCTTCACGAGCGGTATCGAGAACCAGCTTGGCCAGATCGTAACCGGCACCGACGGTCACTTTGGTGCCATCAATATTGATTTGAGAAAAGTTAGGATGTTCCAATCGAACCACAACGCCGCGGACACCTGCATCACTGACAAGCAGGTTGGCACCGGAACCAAGGATGCGAACGGGGATTTGATACTGAGCACATTTTTGCATCAGCGATGCCAGTTGCGCTTCATCAGTCGGCTTGGCCAGACATTCAGCATGCCCCCCCACGCCATACCATGTCAGCGGAGCCAGTGGCACGTCGGTCTGGTGGTCAATTCCAAGTTCGGTCAATATCTGCGATGCGGTCATTGAACAAGTTCCATCTTCGGCTGTGGCAAGGCTGGTATCCGTACCAGCGGAGTCTGTGGTGAGAACATCATACTTCATATTGTCACATCGGCTCAAAACGGTATCAAATTTGACTTGTTGTTTCGAGATTTGCATTCAATTTTTCAATCATGTCACATGCCTTGCCAATACCGTTGTCCGACTGCATCTCAACTGCCAATTCCTTGCAACGGGCCAACACCTTGGGCCGATCAATGAGTTGGTCGAGCATGTCTTTGACCGTATTGACGGTATAGCCACGGGGCTTGCATGACAGGCCGACGCCTAGCTGTTCAAGTCGGTGAGCGTTATCAAATTGATCATGGGCGAGCTTCATCACCAGATGCGGGATACCGGCTTTACATGCCTGACTGAGCGTGCCGATCCCTCCGTGATAGACCAAAGCACTGCAATGTGGCAAGAGCTTACTCAAAGGCACATAGTCAAAATGTTCAACAGATTGAGGAAGATGCGTCGGGATTTGGTCCGCATAACGCGTGAGAAAAATGCCACGCCGCCCGGAGCGTTTGCAGACTTCCAGGGATGTTTTAAAAAAGTCCGCTGCATGCACGTTGGCTGAACCGGGCGTAAAGACCACCGGCTTGGGACCTGCGTCCAAAAAGGTCTTGATTTGTGGTGATAACACATCGTCGGTCGCTTCGTCATATAACCCAAACCCGCAAAGCTTCACGTAGTTTGGCCAATCCGAAGCACGTGAGGCAAACCAATCGGGGAACATCGCCAAAGTCAATTGCGGGGAGTTCCACCAATGCATCAAATGACCATCGGGAATACCACATGCAACCTCACGTGCATACTTACGGATCTTGGGAATGAGCAATGCGTCCGTGATCGCCAATGCCATCGCCCATACCCATTTTCGATACCACCTTGGAGACCAGTCTGGCAGATACAATCCGGGTAATTTCGGTGGATGTTCAACGCTTGGGAAAACTGCTGGAGCCAACTGCACGGTGACATGCTTGATGGGCAAGGTTTGCGAGATCAACCTTGCACCAAACGCCAATGGACCTGCCACGACGATCAGGCGTTTGTCCTGCTCCCATCGTTCCTGGATCAATCGCACCTGCTGGGGAATGACTTGGGCGGACATGCCAAAGACCACCTTGGTTGACTTGATCGATGGCTTCCAGAGATCAGGATTTTGTGTCACTTCGTCAAAATGCTCAGCGGAACCGATCTCGTAAAACGACAAACCAACTTTACCCGCCAAGCCTCGGAAGTGTCCGTTGGTAGCTAAGGTCACATGATGGCCACGCCGCTGAAGTTCCAAACCGATCCCCACAAATGGATGCACATCCCCAGCGGAACCTTGGGGCATGAGCAGGATGGGTGGTTGGTTGGCCATTGTAGTGTCGGGCATTGGGGAATGAACCACAGAGGCACAGAGACACAGAGCCGGACAAGACAATAATCATTGACTTTGATGCATTTCTCTGTGTCTCTGTGACTCTGTGGTTAAAGCCATTTGCGTATTACATTACACCGTCAGTGATGGTTTTTGATACCCACTGCGGATGGTGCCAGTGTCGGTGATGCTGGACTTCCAGTCACAGGGATGTGCATCGTCGCCCATGTTAAAGTCGGTGTTGTACAGTTCGGTGATCTTTGCCAATGTTTCGTCACTGAGGTATTTGCCATCAGCTGCTGCCACGTATTCGTCAATGTCAGCCACCGAGAGCAGGTTGGGTTCGATGCTCATCATGGCCTTTTGGGATGCAAGCCACTTGAAGGCAAACTGTCGGACGGAGCAGCCATATTCCTTAGCCATGGGACGAATGACTTCGTTCTTTTTAAGACCGTAGACCAGCCAGTTTTTATCACGGAATTTGCGATGGTCATGTGCGGGGAAGGTGTGTTCGGCTGAAGTGAATTCTTCATCGAGGATACCGGAGTTGGTGGGCACGCGACTGATGACGCCCCCACGTCCGCGAGCCTCACAGATTTCGCAGAACTCACGTCCGGGGTCCTGCTCGTACATGTTCATGACTGTCTGCACAACTGCTGCATCGGATTCGATAAAGGCTTTGTAACCTTCTTCACGCCAACCGATGGCTGGGCCAAGTGCAACCCCCCAGTAGCGAATCTTGCCTTGCTCAACGAACTTGTGCATCGTCTGGACATATTCATCCGCGAAGAGATCAAGCTTGAGATTGTGCGATTGGTAGAGGTCGATGCAGTCGATACCAAGACGTTTGAGTGAATGCTCAATATCTTTTTCCAGGAAGTCCGCCGAGAAGTTCTGCTTGCGTTCGCGGTGTCCGCCTTCTTCGCCGGGATCGGAGTAAAAGTCGTAGCCACACTTGGTGGAAACGACGATATTGTCTCTGCCGGCATAGGCGATGGTTTTAGCCAAAATATCTTCAGCACGGCCGTTGCCATAGGCTGGCGCGGTGTCGAAAAAGTTGACGCCCTTGTCGAAAGCATGGTTTTGCATTGCAACGCCCTGCTCGTCGGTGAAGTCGCCCCACCAGTTGGTGCCAAAGACGAAATTGCCAAAACCCAAAAGGGAAATATTAAGGTCAGTGCCTGGGATGGTGCGGTAGTCCATGAGGTGTTTTCCTGCATCAATGAAAGCGAGTTGATTACTGTTACAGGATAGCGTCTGGTCGCTCAAAAGAGCAAGCTGCTATTTTACTCCAACCACACGGGGATCATTGGTTTTCGTCAGATAGGTGATGAGTTTCTTTTGCAATTTGGCTTTGACATCTGCCATGGCTGGAACATCTGCTACATTCTTGAGTTGATAGGGATCGTCTGCAATGACATAGAGTTCTTCGAGCGGTCTTCGACCCAGGGCTTGTTCATAGAAATGTTGCGTGTTTGGATTGCTACGACTTGCCAAAACGGCATCGTAGGAGACACCATCATCATCCACCGATTGAGCAAGACTCGGCCAGCGGTCGGGTTCGAAATTGCGGATATAGAGATAGTCCTCAGTTCGGATTGCTCGCATGGGATAGAGCGTTTCATGTGTCTCTCGACCGGTGACGACAAAGTCGCGGTAAGGATCAATGCGTCCCTGTTTGTCAGATTCAAGGATGTTGCCAAGACTATGGCCGGACATCGTGGCAGGTGGTGTGATCCGGGCCGCGGCAAGAATGGTCGGCGCAATATCCGCATGATTCACAAAGTCATCCACAATGCGTCCGCCCTTGATGCCTTCAGGCCAGCGGATGGCTAGGGGTACACGCGTACCATGGTCATAGAGATTGGTCTTGGCGCGTGGGAACGGCATGCCGTTGTCACCAGTAACGATGATGATCGTGTGATCCAACTCACCGAACTTTTCGAGGATATCCAGAACATAGCCAATCTCACTATCAAAGTCCTGCACTTCGGCAAGGTACCGCCCCACGTCTTTACGTACCTCAGGAATGTCGGGCAGGAAGTCGGGGACTTTGAGTGTGTCATAATTGACATGGCGATCTTCGTCGTAAGGCCGATGCGGATTGAAGCTGCCAAACCAGTAGCAAAATGGCTGGGACGGATCAAGGCTGGCATAGCGGTAGTACATCATCCGCTTAAACGAAATCTTCGGCCCAGCAGGATTGTGTTCCCAAGCGGTGTTGGTGTAATCGCCGGGGCCCCAACCTTTTTGTGACAATCCGATCTGGTAACCAGCTTGTTTAAGGATATCTGGATAGACATCAAGATCACGCGGGAAGTTGCCACGTAAATCAGCAGCGGTTCCCAGTTCCCAGAAATTGCGCCCCGTCAATAATGCAGCACGTGACGGCGAGCAGGATGGCGATGACACATGGGCATTAGTGAAATAGACACCTTCTTTGCAAATGCGATCAAAGTTCGGCGTCTTGACATCCGGGCATTTGAGGAACGAACTATGCTCCCATGACCAATCGTCAGCATTGAATACCACTACGTTGGGACGCGGATCGCGCCCCTGCATCCCACGGTAGGTCAGCAATCCACCTGCCGTTGCCATAGCGGCAATCCCTGTCCCAGCAGACCATTTGAGAAAGCGTCGACGATCCATCGTCACCCCTGTACTGTTGATTTTATTCGTGATTCAAACTTGATGTAGTTTATGCGAATAGACGACGCTGGTCACCATTAACCATCAGATTATCAAGCAGTTCAAGTAAATCTGAAAGAATGACGGGTTTGGGGATATAGGCATCGCACCCACCAGCGAGTAACTGCTCGCGGTCCCCTTGCATCGCACATGCAGTCACTGCAATGATTGCAAGATGCTGCCCGGTCGGATGACGTTTAATGCGTCGAATCAATTGCCAGCCATCCATATCAGGGAAACGGATTTCCATAAGGATGATTTGAATCGGCAGCTCACGAAGTACACTTAGGACCTGCTGGCCTGTCTCAGCGGTGACACATTGATACCCTTTGCGTTGAAGTCGCTTACGCAACATCACGCGATTGGATCGACTGGCATCGGCAATGAGAACCTGCGATGGCATCTCTTGAGCATCAGCGTTCATTGATCAACACCTCAACTTCAATGGGATCCAGTTCATCTTCGATTTGAATCGGCTCAAGTTCCGGGCCATCCATTGGAAGCAACACGTGAAATGTCGTGCCTTGCTGTTCGTCGCAGGACACGGTGATCTGACCACCGATAAGATCGATGAGTCTTTGGGATAGTGAGAGTCCGGTACCGCTTCCCATGATCGGCTGGGCAGGTTCGGAGGTGTTACCGAATATCTCAAAGATCAGTTGCTGTTGGGATTCGGTGAGAATAACACCACCTACGACAATGCGCAGCGTCACGCCCGGTCGTTGCTGGTAATCAATCGATTCAATGTATAAATCAATGCGATTATCCTGGGTGAGTTTGGCAGCATTCCCCACAAGATTAAAAAGCACCTGACGCAATCGATTTACATCTGAGTGGATGATGACCTGATTGCTACTGTGAAGATGAATAATATTGTTACTGGCTTCAATGATGCCCAAAGATGCATGTAACACTTCGTTGCAGAGTTTGCTCAATTCCAACGGTGCGATGGTGACATTCAGTTTCCCTTGATTAATCGTGGCCAGGTCGAGCACTTCATTGATCATACTTTGCAGAGTCATACTAGCATGGCGAATTTCGGTAGCATCCTCAAGTAATTCTGCCATATGCAAACTGCGTAACTCATCTTCAAGCAGCGATGAAAAACCCACAATTGCATTTAGCGGAGTCCGCAATTCAAAACTGACATTTGAAAGCAGACGATCACGCGCCTCTGCAGCCAGGTGCGCCTGATCTCTCGCGTGTGCCAATTCTCGGTTAACCTTGTGGATCTGTGTGCAATCATGAACGGAGACGACATATTCATCGCCGTTCCTTTCACAGAGACGATTAATACTTACCTCAGCATCAAAGTGATGTCCATCAGTATGCCGACCGGATGCCTGAAAATGGTAGGCACTGCGGACTGCTCCAGTTGTTTGAGCCAGTTCACCACAGATTGATTCAAAACTCACTGGCATTTCCAACAACAATTCAGGCAATGCCATCCCACGCAATGAATCGACGGGGTAGCCAAAGAGCATGGTCGTCGTCCGATTGGCGGTTCTGACGATTCCGGTTTTACTGACAGTCATCACAGCATCACCAATATTGACTAAGACTGCCTGCAAATGATCATGTTTTTGACGCAATTTACGTCTGCTTCGGGTGACATGCCGGACACTTTGTTCAAGCTGTCGATGCATCAGTACATAGTCCACGCCCAAACCGCCCAGTGGCATCAGGTAAGCTAAAATTTTGATCGCATGAGCCACATTAAATGAACTATCGAACAATGCTCGTGATCCAAAAACCATGTAAAGCTGAGTGGCAATCTGCGGGATCATGCTCATCCAAATGGAGAGCAAAAAGACGTTGCGATGTTTATGCAATGCAGATGGGATTATGACCAGTGAAGCAAGAATAAATAACACCAATGCCGGAATATCCCATGGGCGACTGATGAATTGGTCGGGAAAAATCGAAGCAGGTAAATTTTCATAGCGTGCACAGAGCAGCACAAGCATACTGCCAATACTTGCAAAAAGCAGACTGGTCACCACGATCAAACCCGTGCGGTGCTGTTGTCTGCGTTGATTGGTCACAATTAAAAGACACACGCCGACAATGGTGATTGCTGCATTAAAAAATCGGCTTAATGCCCATGTGAATGGAATAAAAGCATGATTGTCCGCAACTGAGGGAATCAGGCGTGACGCGACAAGCACATGAAAAGCATCCATTGTTCCAGCACTGAGCAATACCAGACTGATGATCGGCGTACTGCTCTGCCCGTTGAGTCGGTAATGCAACATTGCCATCAAAGTGATGACCACTGCCACAGAAAACGCACTCCATTCCAGAATCGAATGCAGAAAACTGCCAGCCATGGCTTTGAACATGGCCTGAGCATGTGCCTCCTGGGTTGCGAACATCTGCTCATGTAAATGAGGATCAACTGTGTTACCAAAATCAACCCCAGCCACCATGAATAATGCTGGCAGACAGCAGAACACAATCAGCGCGATGGTCACCACAATGAGCCATCTGCCGGATATTGCTATACCGGACAAAGGTCGCTGCATTTTGATTTTTGACCTTCCCATCCCCACCCAACAACATCCACGCGTCCGAACCTGGTAGACGCACAGTAGTTGCTTGAATCGACATTACTTTATTGGGACTTGACCTTAACACATCTCTGGTTCATGCTTGTGATCCGACTATGCCGATTACGACAATCAAACCAGCCAATACCTGTTCAAAATTGACGTTGAGCCCAAAGCGTGGAAAATGGTAAGTCTGCAAACAATCCGCCCCCCCACACAATAACTCATTCCAAGTATGACAGGTTTGACCTTTATGAATCCAACTCCCAAACAACCTTCCGGTGATGACAACAATAACCATCTCATTCGCGGCCAGATACGTCACAATCAACTCAGCGCCCGCATACCTGAATCCGTCAGTCGTGGTGTCTTCTCCACCGGTGCGATTGTCCTGATGGGCAACACCGAATTTATCCTCGATTTTGTTTTGCGGATGCAGCGTCCACACCAGGTGGTTCAACGTGTGGTTCTGCCCCATGCCGTCCTGCCGCAAATGATCAGCACATTGGAAAAGAATCTGGATAAATACCAGGAACGCTTTGGCGTGCTCCCCGTGATGCCCAAGCCCATCGAAGCTTCACAAGATGATGCATCCGAAAAAACACCTACTTTGGACATGCCTCAAACCAAACCTTATCAATCCAAGTCAAAATTGGATGAACAGTTTGACGAATCCACCAACCCCCATGCCCAATCCGGTGAAGGCAGTGGATCATCACCCGGCCAAACCGCGATGCCTGATCAGGTCACGCCTGCTGGATCTTCAAACGATTCGCCACAAGAGCCTTTAGAAAATCAAGCTCCAAACCCTCAAAGCAATACCGATAACTTTGACGACGTAACTGTTCCAAGTCCTGCTGCCGCCCAACAACCGGTCAAACCCAAGATCGTCAATCACCCAAGCATTGAAGACATTTACGATGACCTCAAAACGCCTGAAGATGGCTTGATTGCTGCCTATGCCAATGCGGTAATGATCAGTCACTCTGCTGCGGAGTTTAATCTGGACTTTATCTGCAACTTCTTCCCGCGTTCAGTGGTGACTTCACGTGTATTCATCTCTGCCCCGCAGGTCGTTCGGATGCTCGAAGCAATCAAGAACACTTACGACGAATTCCAGAAGCGCATCATTGCCAACCGCAAGCAGCAAATCCAACAGCTCAACCAGCAACACGACATGCCGGATTACGATCCGAAGAATCCGTACTACAAACCCCCGCAGAACGATGACGATCAGAATGAGACGGACGAAGGCCAAGGCGATTGAGATCAACATGCTACTTACTTCCGGGCGTAAATAACCAAGGTATGATTCACGTGCCCGTTGTCTGCTGTAAATGCGGTCACACCTTGAAAAATCCACATTTTCTGGATCAATGTCTGCATTGCCGTCATCCCGTAAAAGAGTCTCTGTTTCGATCTATGCTTGAGATAGATACACAAGGCCATCTTTGCGAGGAAGTACTGTGCGTAAGGTGTGATTACAATCTCAAAAGTATTCTATATGATGGACTATGCCCAGAGTGCGGCCATGAGGTCGAGCCCTCGACTATCGGACACAAACTGCTTTGGCATGAACACAAGTGGCTTCAAACAATTCAGAATGGTTACAGTAATCTTACCTTTGCTCTGTACCTGTCTCTCATTAATTTAAATCCCTTGTTGCCCCAATCATGGGGTCTCCTGATTGTCTCTGGGTTGTACTGTCTGGGTATCTGGCGGCTAACGCGATCCAATGACGCTGTCGATTCTCATGCCAAACAACTTCGACACATGCGAATACTTCGTGGACTTGGATTGGGACTTGCCGCATTAAGCTTGGCAGTATTTCTAGCTGGCCAATTCACAGCCAATGCTGGATGGAACCCAACACTATGGATTTCGTTGATTCTGTTAAGCAGTATTCTGGTTTATCCGACACTCTTCTTGTTGCTGGCCAGGACACAATCTCTAATACTCATACTTAAGCCCGACCAGCCAACCGGTGTGTTCCTCCTGCTTAAATTGTTTCTGAGTTTTATTGTTTCATGTACTGTGATCGAATGTGTGTGCAGACTGGTTAATTTCAATTTGCCATCCAATCAACCGGTCCTGTTTTTCCTATTTATCATCATTTCGATACTGACCTACATTTTGCTGATTGTGATTGCCTTATTGGGGCAACACCACTTCTCCAAACGGATTAAACTCTGCCAATCCCTTGCCTGATTCCAATCTTGATTTACCACGATACATTGAACCAACGCGACAGAACCGCCGATAGAGGCTAAACTGCTGGTTTGGTTTTAGCCGCAGTTGGAGTCGCCAGATGACCGAGCCCATTCTCTATGAGCAACACATGCATACGCCCTTGTGCAAGCATGCCAAAGGTATGCCTACGGAGTATGCTGCGCGTGCTGAGGAAGTCGGGCTCAAGGGCATCATCGTCACCTGTCACAATCCGTTACCGGACGGACTTTCATCTGGTGTCCGCATGGCGGAAGATCAGTGGCAGGAATATCAAGACCTTGTCGCACAGACCCGTGAAGAATGGGCAGGCAAAGTTGATGTGCGTCTGGGCATCGAAGCAGACTGGCTGCCGGGCATTGAAAGCTATGTTGAAAAGCAACTGGCCTCGGCATCACTTCATCATGTGCTTGGCTCAGTCCATCCACAAATCCCTGAGTACCGTGACATTTTCTGGAAAGATGATCCTGTGCAGTATCACAAGGATTACTTTTCCAATCTCGTCAAAGTCGCAGAAACGGGTCTGTATGACACGTTATCGCATCCTGACTTGGTGAAGAACTGTTATGCCAATCGCTGGGATCTTGATGCCATGATGGATCACATCTGTCATTGCCTCGATGACATCGCCAAGACAGGGATGGCTATGGAACTCAACACCTCAGGCATTCTCAAAATCATCGAAGAATTCAATCCGGCCCCCTCCATCCTCAAGCAAATGTGTATCCGACAGATACCGTGTGTTATCGGAGCCGATGCCCATATCGCCAGTCGTGTTGGTGATGGTTATATTGCCGCATTAGACCTGCTTGATGCTTGTGGATATGAAACTGTCAGCTTCTTTTTGGATCGCAAACGTCAGGATGTTCCTATCTCAGAGGCACGTCAAAGTCTCAATAACCTGACAACATCACCATAAAAACCAACCAAACTCCATCATTTTTAACTTCACATCTCCTGTTCAAGCCACGTTAAGTTAAGGCCCATCCACAGTTGGTCGATGTTGTGACAGTCTAACTGGCTATTAACACATTCGTTGGTCCGGTTGAACATTGGAGGTGCTTGTGTCCGAGCAAAAACAAACAATCAATGCATTGGTCGTAGACGATTCAGCATTTATGCGAAATGCGATTCGTTCAATGCTTGAAAGTGATTCAGGTATTCGCGTGATGGCAACGGGTCGAAATGGACTTGATGCCATCAAACTAGCCCAGCAATTCCAGCCTGATATTCTCACGCTGGATATTGAAATGCCAGAGATGGATGGGCTCACCGCCTGCCGTCAGATCAAACGGCTATGCCCACAGACACGCATCTTGATGGTGTCGAGTCTGACCACTGAAGGTTCGCATGTCACGTTGCAAGCACTACGCTACGGCGCGGATGACTTTATTGCCAAGGATCAATCCCAGGTTTCCCTTGACGTCAAACATATCCGTGAGGATCTGTTGGCCAAGGTTCATGCCCTGGTTGAATCTAAACGTAATCGTGAAGCCCCCAAGCCACATGTGACGCATGAAGATCACAGCACCAACATCACACAGATACTGGCTAAACATCCGCCAAGAGCAATCTTGATCGGTTCAAGTACAGGCGGACCTCCGGTACTTGAAAAACTCATTACCGCCCTTCCCGCTAATTTCCCATATCCCGTACTGATCTCTCAGCACATGCCCGCCACGTTCACCGCCAGCCTTGTCGAACGAATGGATGATATGGCCAATGTCCCTGTCATTCATGCAGACAAACACATGCCAATGGAAAACGGCAAAGTCTACCTTGCACAAGGTGGTAAACATCTGCGTGTCCGAAAAACCATTGGCAGCAGTGCCATTCAAATCGAAGTCGGCACTGAACCGGCAGACGCACTATACAAACCCAGTGTGGATGAGCTCTTTGCTTCAGGCGCAAAATGCTTTGGCTCGCACGTTCTATCAATCGTACTCACAGGCATGGGATGCGACGGCCTCGAAGGCGGACGCAAGCTCCACGAAGCAGGCGCTCCAATGATTGCACAAGACCATGACAGTTGTGTGGTCTATGGCATGCCAAAAGCTGTGACGCAAGCCGGACTGGCTTGTGCAAGTATGAATCCAGATCAAATTGCCCAGCTGCTTAGTAATATCCGCGTTCGGATGAGTGCAGCATAATCAAGAATTTTTGGAATATCTAGACAACGAATACACCTCGCCGTCAATCCAATTTGTTTGCGGATCGACTTGACACACCTCATGAAACCGTCAGGAGTCCACGCATGACCATCAAGACAAAATTAATCTCCGCCTTTATCCTTTGTGGCATTGTCCCTTTAATGATCGTTGGCTCTGTTATGTGGTATGCCACGGACAAAATGGGCTACGAAGTTGGTACCAATTATGAAAACATTGCCATCGAAACAATCGAAATGGTCGAACGTAATCTTGCTGAACGTTATGGCGATGTACAGGCATTTGCACTAAATGAAATCATTCATGACAAAAAATATTGGTATCAACAGGATGAAGATTCGAATCATATCGTCCTAGCCATGAACCGCTATACAAAGACCTATGGCATTTACAATTTGATGATTCTTGTGGACCTTGAGGGGAAAGTCATTGCAGTCAATGACAAGGATACCTCAGGGAAAGAAATCGACACACACTTTATCTACGATATGAACTTCGCCGATAGCCAATGGTTCAAAAAAGCAATCAAGGGTGACTTTCTTAAAAGCGATAAACTCACTGGTACTGTAGTCGAAGACGTACATATTGATCCACTGGTCAAAAAAGTCTTTGGCAGTGAAGGCTTGACACTCGGATATTCAACACCTGTCAAAGATTCACAAGATCAAATCGTTGGGGTTTGGAAAAACTACACCAACTGGTACGTCGTTGAAGAGATTATTGTCAATTCATATAAAAATCTGGCTGATCATGATATGCATTCGGCTGAACTGACTCTTCTTGATAAATCCGGTGTCATTCTCGTCGATTGTGATCCGTTGGGTAATGGCAAAGAAATTAATCACGACATGGAAAAGGTGATACTCAAGCTCAACCTTGCAGAAAAAGGAGTTCAAGCAGCTCAACTTGCTGTCAAGGGTGAAAATGGACACAACGAATCCGTCCATGCTCGTAAGCAGATTAACCAGGTCAGTGGCTATGCACATTCAAAAGGTGCAAAAGGTTATCCAGGACTTGGTTGGTCATTGCTGGTGCGTGTGGATGCACGTGAGGCATTGGCTCAGATTCATTCGATCCGATGGCTGCTCATTGGTGTCTTTGCAGGGACTATTTTGGCAGTGAGTATATTGGCCTTCTTTGTCACGATGAGTATTACCAGGCCAATCCATAAATTGACACTGCGTATGCAGGATATTGCTGAAGGTGAAGGCGATCTAACAGTCAAGGTTGATGAATCCGGAAAAGATGAATTATCAGCTCTAGGACACTGGTTTAATATCTTTATTGAAAAAATCCGAGACGTCGTCAACCAAGTCAATTCCGCCACTCAGGAAGTTGCTTCCGCGGCTGCTGAAATTGCATCATCAGCAGATGAAATGGCCAACGGTTTGAGTCAACAGACGCAACAGACCACCCAGGTCTCTGCAGCTATTGAAGAGATGAATGCCACGGTCTCAGAAGTCGCCTATAAGAGCAGTGATGCTGCCAAGACTTCACGTGAGTCTGGCGAAAATGCTGCCAACGGCGGTGAAATTGTTCAACGGACTGTCACGAGCATTCGTGAGATTGCCACGCTTGTCAATGAATCCGCCAGTGAAATCGATGAATTGGGTAAACGGTCTGAGCAGATTGGTCAGATTATTGATGTGATTAATGACATCGCCGACCAGACCAACCTGCTGGCACTCAACGCTGCCATTGAAGCCGCTCGTGCCGGTGAACATGGACGTGGTTTTGCAGTGGTTGCAGACGAGGTCCGAAAACTCGCCGAACGCACCACTCAGGCCACCAAGGAAGTCTCAGACTCGATTGTAGCCATCCAGTCACAGACCAATCAGGCGGTCCAACGCATGAATACAGGCACGCAGCGTGTCACTGAAGGCGTCTCCATGGCTGAACAAGCCGGTGACGCATTGAACCTGATTGTCAACGGAGCAGGCAAAGTTGTCACATTAATTGAATCAATTGCAGCTGCATCGACCGAACAATCTCAAGCGGCGGGTGATATTGCCCGAAATGTAGAAAGTATAAGTACAGTAACGCGTCAAACAAACGAAGGCGCAACACAGTCAGCTGCTGCAGCATCACAACTCAGCGGCAAAGCAGAAGAACTCCAGCGTCTTGTTAATCGTTTCAAGACGCAATGATAAGAGAACGTAATTCATAGTGCATAACTGATGTATGGCACCAATCAGAGGACACAATCATGACCGAGAACAACACCGAAACACAAAACGTCAAAACTTCCGATAAGATCAGCACCGACACTGACGATAGCCAACTTCAATTGGTGTCATTCGGCGTTGGAAGTGAAGAGTTTGCGGTTAACATTCTGCTTGTGCAGGAAATCAACCGTATGATGACCATCACCAAGGTTCCCGAAAGTCCGGACTGTGTCGAAGGTGTCATCAACTTACGTGGCCGCATCATTCCTGTCGTTGACTTGCGTAAACGCTTCGACATGGAACTGACCAAGCATGTCGAATCCAGCCGCATTATCGTGGTGGAAGTCGACAGCCGTGTTCTTGGCTTCATCGTTGACTGTGTTCACGAAGTCTTGCGTATTGATCGCAATATCGTCGAAGCCACTCCAGCAATCACATCCTCGTCAGTCGACAGCTCATACATCATGGGTATTGGCAAACTTGAAGACCGCCTGTTGATTCTCCTGGATCTCTCACGTCTGTTTAACCTTGAAGAATTGCGTGCCATTGACCTGTCAACCAAACATGCCGGTGGCAGCACACGCCAAGCAGCTTGAGATTGTCCCTGACTTGTTCTGTGTCTTATAACCAGCGAGCATATGTATGCCAATATCTACGCAAAAAATGTCTGACCAACAATATGCTTCACTGCGAAAGATCATTTACGATCGCAGTGGCATCTGGTTTGCCGACAGTAAAAAATACCTGCTGGAAAGCAGACTCGGCGAGCGACTCACAGAACTGGAAATTGATGACTACGATCAGTACGTCGTTTTCCTGACCATGGGACCTTATCGCGAAGATGAATTCCAGGTCATGTTCTCAAAGATCACGATCAACGAAACGAGCTTCTTCCGCAATCAACCTCAGTTGGATGTGTTCGAGAAGAACGTCCTGCCAGGACTCATTGAAGCAAGACGTGACCGCAAAACACTGCGGATATGGTCAGCGGCATGCAGTAGCGGACAGGAACCCTACTCACTGGCCATCATGGTCAGGCGAACCTTGGGCATTCGTGCGATGGATTGGGCTGTTGAAATTATTGGCACCGATATCTCCGACCGTGTTTTGAAAATTGCTAAATCCGCACGCTATCCAAAGTCCGCAATTGGCAACATGTCTTATGACATCCAATCAAGACACTTTGACCAGAAAGACGGCGAATTTGAAATTAAGCCCGATATTCGCAACATGGTCCACTTTGACAAAGTCAATCTCAAAGACCGACTGGCGACTGGGCGACATGGCAAATTTGATGTGATTTTCTGTCGAAATGTCATGATCTATTTTGACGATAATATGCGTAAGCAATGCCTCGAAACATTCAACAAGCAGCTTGCAGACGATGGCACCTTGTTTATTGGACATAGTGAAACCATCATCAATCGAGACCAGTTCACACCGCGTGCTGAACCACAGTCTTTTGCATATGTAAAAACCAAGAGGGAGTTTTGAAGTGTCGTTAGACCATATCAATGCTGAAATTCTGTTGGACTTCATCACTGAATCCGGAGAGTTGATTGATCAACTTGACCAGGACTTGGTGCAACTGGAATCCGAACCACAGAACCTTGACCTGCTTAACCAGATTTTTCGTGGTATTCATACCATCAAGGGATCTGCCTCATTCCTGAGTCTTGACAATCTTACGCATCTGGCTCACGGTGCTGAAGACGCTTTAAACCTTCTGCGCAAAGGGCAGATCACCGTCACCAGTCAGACCATGGATGCCCTGCTTGCTGCTGCCGATGTACTGCGTACACAAATTGACGAACTGCGTGATGGCACGATGTGTTCGCCTGCAGATGAAGCACTGATCAATCAGATTAAAAGTATCACCAGTCAAACAACTGGCGGTGAACAAGGCGAGTCGGAAGCTGCTACCGAGCAACAATCAGTCAACGATGGTGAAACAGTACTTGAATTCAGCGCTTCAAAACTTGATCTGCTTCCCTTTATGGTTGAAGATTTCAAGGAATCGCTTCAACAGATTCAAGAGCTCGTCCAACAGGCAGCTTCAACTGACAACACCGGCAATATTGCTTCACAGTTAGTTGATCTGACCGAAGGTCTCGTTCGATCCGTAGACTTCTACAACATTGATCAGATCACCGACGAAGTGCGCTGTCTGGAAACATTCTCGCATAAGCTCGCGGATTTGGAAGATCACTGCTTTAGCCAGGCTCAACCGCGTTGCATGGCACTGATTAGCCAACTCACCAAACGTGCCGAAGCTCTTGGTCGGGAAAGAATGCTTAGCATTCCAACACAGAATCTAACCGAACGTATGCTCCGTGCATGCAATGGCGAAGAATTACCAACTGAAATTTGCATCCCCACATCAGCGAACATCGAGCAAGTACTCTTCTTTGATGGTGTTGTCGACAAGTCAGCCAATGGCTCAAGCAGTGATGCAAATCAAAACCAGCAAGACCAATCCGCTAAAAGCGGTGCCAAATCCGAAAAAAGTACCAGTAGCAATGCAGTCGAACAGACCATTCGCGTGGATGTATCCCGCCTTGAGTCTCTGCTGAACCTCGTGGGTGAATTGGTCCTTCAAAAAAACCGTGTACACTCACTGACACGTCGGGTTAAAAACGAATTCAGTGACCAAGCCTTATGTGAAGAAGCAACTCAAATCGCATCAGACCTTGATCGCGTGACCACCGACTTGCAGATCAGCGTCATGAAAACACGCATGCAGTCGATGAGCAAACTCTTCTCACGTTACCCACGCGTGATTCGTGACCTGGCCAAATCCACAAGCAAATCCATCAAGCTCAACATTATCGGTGGCGACACTGAAGTGGATAAAACCGTGCTTGAAGGACTGGCTGACCCCTTGGTTCACATTCTTCGAAACAGTGCCGATCACGGTGTTGAAACACCCAAGGATCGCTTGGCCAAGGGCAAAGAAGCCGATGGCAACATCACCATCCGAGCTTGCCATGAAGGTGATCATGTTCTGATCGAAATCAAGGATGATGGTAAAGGTTTGGACGCATCGAAAATCGGGCCCAAGGCTTTGGAAAAAGGCATGGTCACCGAGGAAGAACTTGAAACCATGACCGAACAGGCGATTCAACGCCTTGTCTTCGCCCCCGGATTCTCGACCGCCGAACAGGTCTCAGACCTTTCCGGCCGCGGTGTGGGCATGGATGTGGTGAACTCAAACATCACCAAACTTGGCGGACATGTCGACGTCTTCTCGGAAGTTGATAAAGGTACCACGGTATCAATCAAGATTCCGCTTACGGTCGCTATCATGCATGCCATGATCGTAGGGATTGCAGATGAAACCTATGCGGTTCCTCTGCCGAACCTTCTTGAAATCGTGCGTCCTGATCCCAATGAGATCAGCACCATTCAGGGACAACCCGTCATGCGTCTGCGTGACCGTGTGATTCCCCTGGTGGACTTGAGCCGCCGATTTGGCAAGGACAACAACAGAAAACTCGCCCCCTTCGCACTTGTCGTAGGTATGGTAGATAACAGTGTCGGATTGCTGGTTAATGAACTCATTGGTCAGCAGGAAGTCGTCATCAAACCACTTGATGATCTCTTCGACAGTACCAATGCCGTCAGTGGTGCAACCGTACGTGAAGATGGTGGCGTGAGTTTGATTCTCGACGTAGCCGCCTTGGTTAAAAGTGTAGAAGTCAATAACAACGAAACGCGTAGAGCAGCCTAATATATTTTCCGGCAACAGCCTTGCAGGAGTGATAATCATGAAAGTCATGTTGGTCGACGATTCTAAAACAATGCGTAACATTCAGAAGCAGGTCTTAGCCCAGCTTCAGATCACCGATATCGTTGAAGCGGTTAATGGGCAGGACGCCTTAAGTCGCGTCGGCGCTGAAAACCCCGATCTGATTCTGCTGGACTGGAACATGCCAACCATGGACGGTATGACCTTTCTTAAGGCATTCCGCCAAAGTGATATGGCAACCCCTGTCATCATGGTCACCACAGAAGCCGAACGTCGTCGCGTCATCGAAGCGATCAAAGCGGGTGTCAACAACTATGTTGTCAAACCGTTCACGCCTGATGAACTCAAGACACGTATCGAAGAAACCATGAGCAAGGCTGCTTAACAAACATACGCTTATCCCATATAAGCAAATGATTATCTTGACCAACAGCGAACCTGTCATGTATATGGCAGGTTCGTTTTATTATTCAATTTTCCTGATGTATAAAGCTTGATCAAAGCAGTCGCACAGGCAGAAATTGACTGATCATTCCCCCATGATTCCTCCAGGTAAATGACTCGCGTTTGCAAATCAAACCTTTTTAAAGTCTGATCCAACAACCAACGACCACTGCCACTAATAATTAGCATCTCGACGCAAGTATACTCATCCAGTTTGCGTTTGATTGCTTGATGCAAACGTGAAGTCATACGAGTCAGAAACTGCCTGGCGATGTTCTGAATATCCTGTTCTGGCTGGCCTGATTGCCAATCACGCCCTACCATTCGCAACAATCTCCGCCCTGCGGCTTTCACTGTACGAGGTTGCCCATCAGGTGTACTTAGGACATCTGCTTGTGGTGAGATGTAATTTAAAACCAACCCCACATCATGCATGTTGGCAAACCATTCACTGCAAATCGCAAAACGTTCATCGGGATCCTGTAAAACCATCAACGGCGTGACCGATGCACCAAGGTAAATCAATTCACCATGTTCTAACCGCGAGGCATCCGTTGAACCATCAGCAGCAACTTGCCCTTGTAAAACGGGGATGATGTCCGTCGTTGTCGATCCCGTATCCAAGAGCAATGCATTTTGATCAGGATGCTGCATACCAACCCATGTTGCCAGCGCATGCCAATTCGCAGATGCAACTGACAAGGGGTGTCCCATTGCCTGTTGCCTGTCCACAAAACACCCATGTGTAGTCCAGATGTAAACCGGCCGATCACCAACAACTTTGTTCACTGCATCAAGAATCCGACGGACACCTTGTGAGCGATCTGCAAAGCAATCGCACAATTCTGCGGTCATCGTCAATAACAGTCGCTGTGGGATTTGGGGACATTGATTTAGCAGATGCTCCAACGCATCTACCAATACATGGACTTGCTGGCAGATTGTAAATGGCTCAGAAAATCCAAGACAACAACCCGCTTTATCAACAAAACAGGCTTTGAGATTTGCCCCACCAATGTCGATAGCCAAGGTATTGAAAACGTCTTTGGGCTGTGTCATACCATGATGATAGCATCAGCCAATGTAGATAAAAAAAAGACGACCCAGCTCCCTCCGCTGGATCGTCCTTGAATTCATCGTGACCTTAGGAGATCAGGTCACGCCGCCTCGTTTGTGGAATCCTCTTCATCGGATTGCTGCATTTGTTTTGAGAAGTCCTGCATGGCAGTGCGGAAAGTCGAATCGGATGCTTCATCGGCTGCGCCTGAGTAGTTCTCATCAATGGTCAATTCTGATTCATTGACTGCTTGAACAGACTTCTTAAACAGTTCGACAATTCGCTCACGCAAATCAGCAAGCACCTGCAAAGCCATCAGTTCACCGTCAGGACCGATGCGATCCACCCGACGATTCAATGATGCAAGAACTGGATCGATCTGGCTTGCAATCTGTTCGATCACGCCTGCGGACATCTGTTGACACTGAATGTTAAGTGATTCAATTGCTGCCTTGGATTGGTTCTGAATCATTTCCTGATAGCGTTCATTGGCTGGTTGCATATCTTCTTGAATGGTTTCCAAGACCTGTTGTTTGCGGCGTTGGGCCAACTCGGTGATGGTATCTGCAAAGGATTGAATATCAGCCTTGAGTTCTTCAAGCTTTTGCTTGCCTGCGGAGACTGCCGGCTCAACACGTTCTTCCAGGTCTGCTTCAAAACAGGCAGCTCGTGCATTGAGTTCCTTCTCTGTCATTTCAACCAAGCGTGATGCCTGTTCACGTAGCCGATGCAATTGCTGCTCTGTTGGCGTGACTAATGTGCGACACTGTTCAACCATTTCGTCCTGAATCGTCTGAGCGATATCGCGGAGCCCTTCTTCGAAGTTTTCAATCTGTTTGGTCGCAGGCTCACGGATTTCATCCACCTGTTCCTGGAATTTGTTGAGTTGTACCTTTAAGGCATCGCCTGCATCCTCGACTGCTTCGAGTAGTTGATGCTGTAAATCGCAGACCTGTTCATGTGCCGGCTGCAAGGAATGGGAAGCCAACTGCGTGAATTCATCAAGCTGCTTTTGTAAAGCTTCAGCAGCACTTTGTGTCATTGCCGCGATCTTGCCATCAACATCTTTAATTTGCACATTGAGTTGACTCATTCGCTGCTGAGTCATTTGTTCCACCTGGCTGACCCAGGCATTGAGCATGGCATTGCCACGACTGGATGTTTCACTGAGCTTGGTAGCAAAGTGATCGATCTTATCCTGTGCAGGATCGAGAATGGCCTGCGTCTTTTCATTGATCTGGCTAATGTGTTGTTCAATATCCTGGGCGGCTTGTTCGGCGGTTTGCTGAAGCTGTTCGCGGAGTTGGGTAATCTGCTCACGAGCCGGACCAAGAATGCTGGAAGCTTGTTCGCGTGTCTTGTCCACACGTTGATCCAACTGACTGGTCAACTCATCAAGCTGCTTGAGTTGAGATTGCATGGTGTCGATGCGTTCAGATGTCGGAGCAAGCAGACGTTGAGCCTGTTCACGTAATTGAGCAGCCTGAACATTGACAATATCCTTGGTTTCTTCACGTGCATTAATGATTGTCTCCTGGAAACCAGCCATTAACTTCTGACTGGTAGTTGCACGTTCATTGAGCTGTTCGATGGAGTCCTTGAGCTGATCTTCGATTTTCAGACTTGCAGCTTTACTGGCATGATTGATGCGATCTTCCATTGCCTTGGCCTGATTCTTACCATTGGCAAGTGCAGAATCCAACTGCTCGTTGAAAGTATCCACGTGTTCATCAAGTCGCTGACGTGCGGCGGCGGTACGATCATCAAAGACCTGACTTGAGCTATGGGCTTTGTCGAAAAGTGACTGTGCAAGCTGCTGAGCTTTAGCACGAGCCGGTTCCATGACGGAGGCAATCTCAACTTGAAGCTCGCTGATGGTTTGATCCCGCTGTTGTTGGATTTGCGAAACGGCGTCCTGGAGATTATCAGCCAAAGCACGTACATGCTCAGCAGCCGGCTGGACAAATTCGTCTAATTTCGCCTTGAATTCCAGTGCTTTTTGATCCATATGCTGATCAGACGCATCAATCTGTTCGTTAAAGTGAGCGAGTTTATCCTGAACCTGTTGATCCATTTGATCCGATGCTGCTTGTACGTCTTCAGTTAAAGTCTGCACATGCTCAACGGCCGGATCAATGATTTGCTGCATGGTCTGCTGGACTTCTTCGGCCTGCTGAGCCATGCGTTGTTCGGAATCAGAAATGGTCTGATTAATACTGTCTGCTGCCTGTGAAATACGTTGCTCAGCAGGTTCGACTAATTGGGCAATGGCGTCCTGAATCGCTTCCACTCGCAGTTGGAGTTGTGATTCGGTCTGCTCAACGGCCTTGCGAAGATTCTCGGCAGACTCTTCGACACGTTGTTCGACCGGTTCGACAATACGCAGGATGCGTTGTTGGAATCCAGCAGCACGATCACGTAATGATTGCAGCAGGTCTTCGCCATCCTGTTTGAATTGCGTCTGCTGGATTTTAAGTTCATCAAAGGATGACTCGACAAGATGCCGGGTGTCATCGCGCATTTCCTGAGCACGTTGCTGCATCTGCTCCACAGTCAAATCTGCGGATTGACGAATTCGCAACCAAGTTTCTTCAAGGTTGGACCGACTGTCTTCGAGCACCATGCCAATTTGCTGAGTGGATTGACTGGTCTGGTCTGCGATCACCTGTCGGGATGCCTGTGCATCTTCACTGATCTGCTTAGCCTTAATATCCAGCTGTTTACTGGTTTGTTCGAACTGCAACTGCATGGATTGACTGACTTGTGATACCGACTGCTTGATGAGACTGTCGGCCTTGTCGAGTTTCTCAGCAAGTTCGTCGAACTTATTAACCATGGTCTCACCGGCAAGATGGGCCTGTTTCTGGATGGCTAACTTGGAGTGTTCCAGATTTTGCTCGATGGCTTTGCGGGACGTTTCCAATTGCTTATCAAGTTCCTCAGACTGCTCTGTAATCTGCTTCTTGATTTGCTGGGCTTTGTCTTTAAGTCTCTGCTCAACAGGTTCCAATCCCTTGGCAGCATCAGTGGTGAGTTGGCGAGTGTGCTGATTGATCTTTTGCTGAGCAGTGTAGACAGAATTTTCAACACGTTTTTCCATGGATCGGACCGCATGATCAACCACTTCCTGCATCGGCTTGGCAGCGGTGTTAATCAATTCACGGGATTGATCGACAGACTCTTGAACTGACTTCTGAACATGCTTGCGAATGAGTTCAGGAAATCGGTCAAGATGTGACTGGATATCCTGCTTGCGATCCTTAAATGCCTGTTCGATAGTCAGCTGGACCTGTGACGCCTGTTGATGCAGGTTGTCGATTTGCTGAACCATGCCCTTTTCAATGGGACCAACAGCTGTGGTGATCTGCTTAAGCAATGAACTGATACTGTGGGTGATGGTCTGCTGCTGTGTGGCCAATTCACTTGCAAGTTGCTGGAAGTTGGATTCGATCTGCGCCAAATCGGCATTGGCCTGGGTTGCTGCAGCTTTGCAATGTTCGTCGAAGCTGGCGGTGACTTCTTCAAGTGACTGTTTGTTGGATTGAGCCTGTTGAATTTTTTCAGTCAACGTCTGCACCACATCTTTAAGACGCCCTTCAAGCGTGGCCAGTCGTTGTTCACGACGGCTTAGCGAGGTGTCGAGTGTCTGCAGTCGGGTAACCGAACCCTTAAGCCAGTTTTCCACCTGCGGGGTCTGAATGTTCACCGGCGAGAGTTCCGCTTCGACTTGCCGTTGAGTTGGTGTCGGTAGAGGTGTTGGCGTTTCGACTTGAGTGTCCTCGTGCTTTTGTTTGTTATCGGACACGGGTATCTCCCCTGCAATAATTTGAGTACTTGATTCAGTAGCTAATTGAGTTGGTACGGACTGACCTATGATCGTTTTGCCAGCCACCTTCTTTTCAAAACCGGCCAGGAAAGCATCCAGCTGACTACGCTGGGTCTCACACTGATCCAAGAGCTTATTAAGAGACTGTGCAGCCTGCTCTGATCGACCAGTGGAAGCCTTTGATGACGATTGTGTGGGATCTTCTGTAGACATGGATTGATCCTGATTCGATGTGGACATGATAAGACACCTGCCTGTAACCAAGCGGACCCATCAACATCATCGGCCATCGAATTGAACTATGGCCAAGTAATATCGGGCTTGCTTGTGTTGTGTTGTTATCGGTCCCTGAAATGCTTTAAAGACATTTACCCGACATTGGGAATCATTATCGGGCCATTGCCAAACCTGTGGCATTGGATTTGGTTACCATATGAGCAGATAACATTTTGAGTTTAAACAAGGGTCCAGGCGCATGGGTTTATTCGACATCATTGCGATTCTCATCACACTCGCTGCTGTGTTCAGTTACCTGAATCACAAGCTCTTTCGATTGCCTCCGACGATCGGCCTGATGGTTCTGTCATTGGTTCTATCGCTGTCTCTTGTACTCATTGGCCAGGTCCATTCGGATGTGGACCGCATGGCCCATGAGTTGATCAACAGTATTGACTTTAACCAAACCTTGATGCAGGGCATGCTTGGCTTTCTGCTTTTTGCCGGTGCACTGCATGTAAATATCAATGATCTGAGTAAACAAAAATTTGTCATAGGTTTTCTGGCCACCGTCGGTGTAGTATCCAGCACTTTCATCACAGGTACATTGACGTACTACATGCTGGATGCCATCGACCTGGCAGTCAGTTACAAGTACTGCCTGATCTTTGGCGCGTTGATCTCCCCTACCGATCCCATCGCTGTATTGGGCATTCTCAAATCGCTAGGTGCTCCCAAGACTCTGGAGACCAAGATCACCGGCGAGTCGTTGTTTAATGACGGTGTTGGCGTGGTGGTGTTCCTGGCATTACTGGGTATAGCTGGTCTTTCAGGAGCCGGCCATGGTGGTGATGGCGATCCTGCATCATTTGGGCATATTGCCACGCTCTTTGCTCAAGAAGCACTGGGCGGTGCGATATGGGGATTCGCCCTTGGTATTGTGTGCTACATCCTGTTGCGAAGCGTAGACAACTATCAGGTTGAGATTTTGCTGTCTCTTGCACTGGTGACAGGTGGTTATGCCGCTGCAACTCAAATGCATGTATCCGGTCCTATCGCAATGGTCGTTGCAGGTCTGTGTATTGGCAACCACGGGCGCCGGTTTGCGATGAGTGACGAGACGCGACATCACCTGGATATGTTCTGGGAGTTGGTGGACGAAATCCTAAACGCCGTACTCTTTGTACTCATCGGGCTTGAGGTCTTGGTTCTGACACTTGATGCCAAGTATATTCTTGCAGGGTTGATTGCCATTGTGATTACGCTGTTGTCACGGTTTATCGCTGTGGGCTTACCCATTATGGGCATGAGACGCGTTCGGGCATTCACACCGCATGCCATCAAGGTGATGACCTGGAGTGGTCTGCGAGGCGGCATCTCGGTCGCTTTGGCATTAAGTCTTCGTAACTCCATGGGGCAAACTTCGCCACAAAGTTACCAAGCGATTCTGATGATGACGTACATCGTGGTGATATTCTCAATCATCGGGCAAGGACTGACCATCGGCCCCTTCCTTCGAAAACTTGGCTTGAGTACAAAATGAACTTGTTTCACGACAAATTTGTCGAAAATTCATAATTTTGCCCTTGTGGTTTAACAGTCTTTAGCGAGAATAAACAACAGGGGTTTTCAATGGGTCAGGGCATGTCTGGTATTTCTTCAGAAGTTGAACCACGGAAGGAACAACGCATGTCGACCAGTGTTTGTCTGTACTTTCAAATGCATCAACCGATGCGACTTCGGCCTCAAAGTGTTTTTGATCATCAGGATGATTACATCGACCATGCGTTGAATCGTAATATTCTTTTGCGGATTGCTCGCAACTGTTATGTCCCGGCATTACACACGTTGTTGCGTTATGCACGGTTCAAACGAAAGCCGTTTAAATTCGCCTTATCTGTCACGGGGTGTTTGCTTGATCAACTCGAACGCCACTGCCCTGAAGTGATTATCCAACTCCGTGAGCTTGCGCATACGGGTTGCGTTGAATTCCTCGGCGAGACGTACTATCACTCACTGGCATGTCTGACCAGTGATGCTGAATTCAAAGCACAGGTCGATTTACATACTCAGCGAATTGAATCGCTCTTTGATTGCACGCCACGTTTTTTTCGTAACACGGAACTAGTCTATTGCGACAGCATCGCTAAAACCGTCGCTTCATGGGGACGCTTTGACGGCATGCTCCTTGAAGGATTTGAACAGGTGTTGGGCAACCGCCCTGCGACGCAGGTGTTTGACTCAACAGCAGGATCAGACTTTAAACTGCTGACGCGTCATTACCATCTAAGTGACGACATTGCCTTTCGATACTCCAATGAACAATGGGTCAGTTGGCCGTTGACAGCTCAGAAATTTGTGGATCGTTTACAGGAACAAGCCAATGGCTCGGATGTGGTTCTGTTGGGGATGGACTTTGAAACCTTCGGAGAGCATCACAAATACACCACCAATATTCACGGCTTTCTGCGGAGCCTTCCCATTGAGTTGATGGAACAGAGCAATCTGCGTTGCCATACCCCCAGTCAAGCCATCGCCAAGCATCCAGCAAGGTCGACACTCAGCGTACCGGACATGATTTCATGGGCAGACACTCAGCGTGACCTCACTGCATGGGCAGGCAACCGCATGCAAGCCGAAGCTCTTGGCCGACTCTATGGGATGTACCCGCATGTATTGGCCAGCGGAGACGAGAACCTGCTTCAAACATGGCGTCAACTGACCATCAGTGACCATCTGTATTACATGTGTACCAAACACATGAACGACGGGCAGGTTCACGCTTACTTCTCACCATTCGATTCACCGTACGATGCCTATATCAATTTCATGAACGTGCTCGAAGATTTAGCCAGCCGGAGACTGGGGATTGAGACGACAGAAATTCAACCGACACAGGTGGAAGTTACAACAAACAAGCCCACAGCAGAAGTAGCCAGTGACGCTGGACTGTAATACGTTTTTCAACATTCAATCAACAATGCTTCAAAACGGCATCGGTGACCTGCTGTAAATCCATGTCGTTGATATCCAATACCACATCAGCCACCGCCTGATAAGTCGGTTCACGTTGTGCAAGCATGTGTTGCACTTCATCAAGTCCGCCACCGAGTGCAGTTAAACTTGGGCGAGTCTGGCTGGATCGCACATCGCCTGTGATGCGTTGGTAGAGCACTTGGGGACTGGCTTTGAGATAGATGCGGATCGTTTCTTTCGCTTGTTCGACGGCTTGACGGGCGCCGCTTTGCATGAGTGTGCCTCCACCTAGGCCGATGACCAGGTTTTCCTGTTTACAAAGTTCACACGTTGCTGCGACTTCGTTTTCGCGCCAGTAGGGTTCGCCGTGCTCCTGCCATATCTTGGCAATCGAGTCACAACCAATCCGTTCACAGGTCACATCATCAACATCCAGATACTGCATGCCACGCGTCTGGGCGACACGTTTTCCTACGGATGTTTTGCCACATCCCCGATAACCGATCAGAATTAATTTCATGCGTGGTATGATAATGGAAGAATAGATCAGGGACTAGGGACTAGGGACTAGGGACTAGGGACTAGGGACTAGGGACTAGGGACTAGATCAATAGTATTCAAACCGCTTGCGGTTTAGCGTCACCAGTGAGACTCGAATATCTTTGGGTGTTCAACAGCTTCTTAGAGCGCTAAACCGCAAACGGTTAGAATTCCTATTCCACAGTGAACAAAGCGAACGCATATGACTGATGATCCACAACAAAAACATCTGGACAACCTGCGTCAATGGCGGAACTTCAAAGCCAAAGATGTGAGTATGGATTTTCTCAATCCGTGGTTCAAGAATCAGGTCACCAAGCCGTTTAAACAGCTCAAGGGAATCGGCGAAGTCTGGGCCAATGGCGTCCCGCCTGAGATTCTCGCCAAGTCTCGTCTGGAACGTTACAGCCGAGGAACATTGACCGTAACAGTTGACAGTAGTGCCACGTTGTACGAGTTGGATAGACTGCTGCGAAGCGGCTTGCAACAGGAACTCACGCAGGCATCACGCCCTGCTTCGCTTAATCGCATCAAACTTGTGGTCGGCCAAATCAAATAAACCCATTGGTGATAATTTCATCCATCAAAAAAACAGGAGACCAAGTATGACTTGATCTCCTGTCGTTGTATTCAAATTATTCAAGGCTCATCGTCACCTTGCATCAAACAATGCGACGGCAATTGATCTCAACTTACCCGCCCTTGAGGTTTCGGCGTAGTTCTTCACGTTTTGTATTATCCTGATCCTCTTCGAGGGTGCGGGTTTGAAGTGTATTGGTCTTGCCATCATAGTAAATCAAACGAGTGGTCTTCTTATTGGGCGACTCCGCTGAGGGTGCGTCGTAATCGATATCCACCACGACACCGCCAACGTTCATGTTGACGTTCTTGGTTTCACCATCAAGTTGGAACTGAACCATTTGGCCGATGGGGTCACCGGGTTTGACATCAAACTCACGGCGTTGCCACTGGCCATTGAAGATGCAATACACTTCGATGGTGGTGGTCTGCGTGGCCTTGGAGGCACCGGAAAGGAAGAAGTGATGCTCGCTTAGCACCTGCACCGGTTCGGTCCAAGGGGTTTGCAACTCATAATTGAGCTGTCTGACGGGCGTCCCCTTTTCGTTGGATGCGAGGGTGAACTTTTCAAAGTATTCTTCGTGCTGGGTCTTGGGGACCTGTGGCTGGAAGAACAGTGGGTTAAGCACTTTTACGATGATGCGATAACGGAGGCTTTGTCCATCCTGGACAGAAATATCGTGCTGCCAGACACGGATGGTGTCGGGGGTTGCATTTTCTTCCTCTTCACGCGTATCGGCAATGGTGCGTGGATTACGTCTAAGAGCGCCAACCCTTGTGTTTCGATCCATGACATCAGTTTGTATTTCAACCGGTTCAATGATGCCAAGCAGAATGTAGAGCGCTTCACGTTTGGTGGTCATACGCGCTTCAAGAGCTGGGAGATCCATCGCCACAGTAGCCGTATTCGGATCAGCTGGATCGCTTGGGGTCGCAGGTGCAGCAATCGGGCCTGTTCCGTCAGCGATCCGCTGTTTGAGGTCCTTGATCTGTTTCTGAATCAGTTGAATTTCAGAGACCAGTCCACGAACCTGTTCAGCCATTGCCGGTGTCATCGTCTGACTGTTGGCATCCGGGGGTAGCCAGAGTCCTTCGGTTAACTCTGGGAACAGTGGACGTGGCAGGCGCTTTTGCTCAATACTCGCCAAAGCCAAAGCAGCGTCTTTTTCAGCAGGCGCCCAGCTTGCTTGTTCCTTGCGGAATTCAAAAATGGTATTGTTGAGGAACTTGTGCGAGTCCGTGCCGGGAACTGTGGGGAGTGTTTCGATCTCGCCCCAGGCGCCCGTTTGAGGATTCTGCAATTGGCGTTGAAGAATCACATCAGTGACAATCAGGCGGTCACGCCAGAGATTCTTGGGAATCTTAATGTACACGTAATTTTCGGATTCTCTAGGATGCGGTGGTGCCTTGGCTTCAAGGCGTGCTCGCCATTCTTTCATGTTGAATTGCGCACTGACACTCACCCAACGGAAGTCGCGTGGTTTTTGATTACCGATAAGTTTTTCAAACGCCTGTGCCATTGCTGGATCACCGGGCTCATCAAGCACACCAAAGCCTGTATCCCAGATCATGTTGGAAACGACCGGAACGGGTGGCAAATAGTATTCCTGGATCGGGGGATCCCCGTCTATACCCTTATCTTCTAAACCAGGAAGTCCAAAGTAAGTGGAAAATCTTTCCACTGGGATCAATGGCCGTGTCAGACGACCACGAAATTCATTGGTATACGGCGGAACTTCGAGTAGTTTAAATGGACTTTCTGTCGTGGAGATCCGGCGATCCAGATCTTTGACTTCCTCGAGAATCGCTTCTTCAATTTCACCTGGCTTTAGTGTCGCGTGCAAACCACTGAGTTCCACAGCATGCGGCGAACCAATCACAAAAAACCAAAGAACAAACAGCGCGTAAAACCCGCCCATTACCAGAACGGATTTCTCAATGTATTTCTCAAACAAGTTGAGGTTTTTGAGCCTCATGCGTTACTGCCTCGCAAAGGGGTTCTTACACGTCTTGTCATCAACAGGTCCAAACCTGTTCCAATTACCAACTACTGATTTTCCTGTGGCGCGTCGATGGAGAGTCTGGTCTTGATGCGTTTTGGCATCAGTCGCAAGGTCCAATCGCGTAGCCACAATGTTTCAACCACCATGTCGATCTGCACACAATCACCGGCCCCATAATAAAATCCGGCCTGCATCGCTTCGTATTCATCCACGTCTGTGAGATTGGTTTTGAGGATCGTCATGAAGTTGGTCTTACCAAACGCTTCAAAGACGCGGGTGAGTTGCTGATAGTCCACAATAAAGGAGACTTCTGCATGCATTACATCGTAAATGCTGTTACTGCGTCGCCCGGTGGGTGTCATCAGAAAGCCGTTGGGCAGACGAGTTTGACCACTGGGCGGCGCACCGGGAGTGAGTCGGCCTCTTGTCGTCAGTACGCCTGTGGTGTCAATTCCGACATAGCCGGGCTTAACGGACATACTGATCAATTTCTTGACCGGGTTTTTCATGATATTGTAATTGGCATCCCAGACGTTGTTGGCTTTACCGATGGCTTCGACAATATCCTGCTGAATCCACAACTCCATCTGCCCTTGCCAAATTTGCGAGATTTCCGGCTGGAAACCGGGGTTGCTCCATGCCCCAATTTGGAAGATCGAAGCTGGCAAAGCAGGTGTATCAACATAAATGTGATACTTGGATGCATGCTGATTCAAGGCTTGTAAAGCTGCTCCGCGTTGAGCATCTTTAAACTGCTTTTGCTGTTCAACCGTCAATTGGTCAATCGAAGCGTTATCCAGTCCTATGCGTGAGAGAAAGTTAATCTGTTCGCGTACAACTTCCCGGGAGACTTGCTGTAAATCGGCTGGACCGCCAGCATTGAGTCGGGGATAGATATCCGTAGCAGAGTAATGCAGCAGCATGGATTCAAACGCATTGAGATACTGCACACGCGCGTCGTAAAGTTTATCGACACGTTGTGCCGGATCAGGAAACAAACCATCAAGAAGCGGATCATGTCCTTTGCGGTTTTGCCCCACAGCCAGAGCATAAATATTTTTATACTCAATGCCCATTTTGTGATACACCTCATTGAGCGCAACGATGGCTGCAGGATTGATGGTGATATCACGTTCTTCAACGGGGTTATCCAAGTCAGGTGAGGGGATACGCACACGTGTGGTTTTGAGTGTCTTGATCTGCTGCACCACAGAGTTGCGTGCTTTCATCTCCTTGATGAAACCCGAAGCCTGAATACGGACAACAAGAAGTCCCACCAGTGAGCAGACGCTCAGTAGTGCTGCCACCACGGCAATGGGATTATTCTTCATCCAGACGAATACGGCTTTCATTGATTACCTCCGGTTGGATTGGCAGCCGGATTTTCGGCAGGTGCATCAGCAGGCGCACCTTCGGCAGGTGTATCTGTCGCTTCTGTGTTGAGTTGTTGCTCAGCCGCCTTTTTGGCTTCAGCTTCCAGGCGTGCCTTTTCAATGGCTTCAAGTCGAGCTCGCTCAGCAGCACGCTCGCGACGAATCTTGTCTTCACTTCGACGTGCATCATCAGGACGGGTCAATTCGATCGTCCAGATCACTGTGAAACGATAATCATCATCCTTGCTTTCATCCGCAAGCGGACGCTGGGGGAGAATCTTGGCCAGATCCACCTTTTGATCCAATTGATTCGTGGTATCGCGAGAACCACCAAAGGGGCTTGGGGCTGCCGTATCACGACGCCGCAAAGGACGCAAAGGACGTGTTGGCATGGCCTCCATTCCCTCCCTTGCTCCCGGGGTGTTGCGATTGTCAACCGCGCCACCGGTGCTTCGGATGGACTTGAGTTGAACCAGATCCGGTGATTCTTTGATGATGCGATACGGTCGGTCAGAACGATCGGCATGAGCACGCAGCCAATCCATAAAATTCCGATTGATAAACCCTGCCGCACCACGGTATGAAGTCGTCCCCGAAACCGTAATACGGAATCGTGGCGGGGAGATCGCAGCAGTATTACTACTGGAGGCAAATCCACCACCAGTTGGAGACGACCAACCGCCACCAGTGGGTGAATCAAAACCACCGCCCATTGGCGAATCAAATCCACCGCCGTTCATCATGCCCGGATCACCCATCATGCCATCTGGCCGGGGTTGTTCTTGAACAGGTGGTGGTGGCTGACCGTCAGCGCCGAGCTTCCAGATTTCCTCGGTGGACATGTTGGCCACAACCACATTTGCACCTGGATTAAACACATACTCGGCATTGAGCGTGTCAAAGACAAGACGCCGACGTTCCTGTCGGGGAATCTTGGCAATGTCGTCGTAATTATTGGTCCATAATGCCGGCTGAGATGCCATGTCTTTGGCAACCAGATCCAAGTCCCACATAAGCTTGGGCCAAATGTCACGATAGTCCAAAACGCGACGAAGGTTTTCAATCTTCTGACGCGGGTCGCTGGACTTTTCAATTTTGTCCCATTCGTTCTTCAAGCCTTTGGCACGCTTGACGATGGACTTGATTTGCGGGTCACTTTCCTTGAGTGCACCATGGAAACTGGCCTTATCCGTTACCAACTTACCGACTGCACCCAATGATGCTGCGACCATCAGCAAAGCCGCAGCACCCATCATCGGTTGCTTGGCTCGCCAGAATCGCGTCTTCTGAATTTCCCGTGTCAGTACATTGGCACTGACGCGTTCGAGTTCCAGACCTTGTAACGCCAAGCCATAAGCGGTTGCCATGTTCATGGTGTGCTCAGCGAAGTCGGTCTCAAGCCGCCCTTCCATGTGCACATTCTGCAAGCTGTCTAACCGCACCACGTCCATCTGCAACTGCTGCTTGAGGAACTTACTCATGCCCGGCAGACGGAATGTCGAACCCACACCAATGAGCTTGGTGAGTTTGGCATCACGATTTAAGGATTGGTAAAAGCCAAGGGACCGTTGCATCTCCTGCACAAGGTCGGCAAAGACCGGCCGCATCGCCTGGAAAATCTGACGGGCGTACTTGCTGGTACTGGCTTCCTTCTTGAGCTTCTCGGCTTTAGGAACACTGAGTTTAAATGCACGTACCAAAGCATCGGTAAAGTTGTTGCCACCCACCGGCAAAGTCCGCAGCCAGAGGTGACCTTCTTCGACAATGATCACGTCCGTACTGGTCGTGCCAATATCCATGAACACCACGCCCGGCGACTCTTCGTCGAGCTGCATGTCGTAGGCAAGCGCGTTGTAGACCGCCAAGGGTGAAAGCGTGATGCCATCGACCCGGCAACCCACCGCATTGTAGTTTTCCAAGAAGTCGGTCACGCGGTCCTTGGTAATCGCAAAGATACCCACTTCCACATCCGGCGAGTCAGGCTCCTGAAAGACCTGATAATCCCATTCAACCTGTTCAATTGGGAAGGGAATCTGCTGCACCGCTTCAAAACGAACGATGTCGGGAATTCGTTTGGGATCCACTGGCGGAAGCTTGGCGAATCGCGCAAAGGCCATATGACCCGGTACGGATGTCATCACCGTACTGCGATTGACCGAATGCTTGGATAAGAACTGATCAAGATTGACCTGAATGGCTTCATTGACATTCAAATCAGGGGTTGTCAGCGGTTTCTTGAAGGGCAGAACCTCGAAATCCGCAAGGACCACTTGATCCTTCTGACGTTGAAGCCGGATCGCCTTGATGGCATTGGCTCCGACTTCGATACCCCAGCAATCATTGCGTTTGCCCATCGGCTGCTCCTTGGCTTGTCGGCATCCGAGCCTACAAGTCTCTTCCTGTCTCACACACTACCAGCTTGCATAACGCTGCGGCAAAGTCGTCTGCGGCTACACCTGTTTTGCTATAACAGTACGAATCCCGTGACATAATTTAGTTGGATGACTACAGCCTTGCGTCATGTCAGCAGTTACCCGTTGCAGGCTGTTTTGGGCAGGTCCAAACCTCTCTGCAAAGCTGCTTCTGAACATTCTGGTACAAGCATTAAACACCGGTATGTCCACTAGGTCAAGCCGCCTTCTTGCAACCGCTTTTGATTTGTGAATTTAAGCCTGTGTTTCAACCCGGTTTTCGTCACTTAAACCTACCCACAGTTGCCTTAAAAGATGCAATCGGATACATTATTCGACTTGCTACGGGGCTGTAGCTCAATTGGGAGAGTGCTGCGTTCGCAATGCAGAGGTTGAGGGTTCGATCCCCTTCAGCTCCATTTTTCAAACAATACAACTCGTCTTTCAAGCCAACCTTACCGCTGTCCAACACACAGCGGTTTTATTTTATGGCTTATCATCGGATATTGTGCCAGCGTCATGCTCAGTGTGCAGGTGGTTCAACAACCCTATGACGCTACCGTAAGACAAACATAACGACAGTACAACATCCGGGGTCAGATCATCTTACTTTGCAGTTGATGTGTCACGACAGGAGTAAGAGCCTTGAGCAACGCACTTGCGATGTCCAAGGTGATGCCGCAAGCAGATAGCAAGACATCAACCACGAGCCTTGACGTTGGCTTCACTCATTGCCTTGCTTCTTTAACACCAGCAGAAAATTGATCTGCGTAAATCTTGGCAACATTGCAGATATTCATAAATCAACATTGCCTTGAATGATGGCTGTCCCATGCGGGAGTGAGTGTGACTTTAACGCCAGTAATGATCGTGTCCATGGGTGACATTCACATGACATTGCCGCCTGCCGGATCAAACACCAGCAGAGTACCTGCACCTTCCCATGGCATGTGGCACCCAATGCCATTGACATCCATCATGTCTTGTGCCGGCGCAACACCGTTAAACGCAGCAGTGATGTTGCCCTGATTATCCGCCTGTAAACGCATCCATCTGGTTGTCATTACTGATCCCCAGGATGTTAAGCGTGCTACAGCTGCAAAAATGCCCAGCAAAAATCAAGGTGACTGGAAAGTACTTGCGCAAAATAAAAGCACCTAAGGTGTCAGATGCAGAAGCCTCATATCAAGTGTTAGACACCATGAGTAAATATTCATACAAGACCAATTTAACGCTACTGTATTAGAGCCGTTCAAAGGATAATGCCTGTAAAATTTATTGACCAATGACCGCTAATTTGGGAAGTCGCGATGTACCTCACATTCCAAATGGCGCAAAACGTGGCGCAAAAAAATTTTTGACCGTTTTTGATTGGTTTAAGTTGGCACATAAAAAAGCCGCAAACCTTTAAGAATGCGGCCTTTACGTAAATGGGCGATGAGGGACTCGAAACACCCTCAAAAAACACGGAAAAAACCAGCATTTCAGACATGGGCGGTGCAGAATCCGGTGCATCCTCTGATTTAAACCTTCAACAAGTCATTCAAGCATGGCCAGACCTCACACCGTCACAGCGTGTCGAGGTCTTGGCTGTCGTACGTCCGGTCTTAAACCAACTCCATCAGAATCGAGGTTGTGATGAGTGAAGCAGAACGTATTGATGCAATTCTCAACAAAGTCATACAAGGCATTGCAAGAGATTTACAAACGTCAACGGCGATGGGACCGGCGGCGGCTGGAGCGAAGCGCAAGCCGTCCGAAGGAGCAAGGCC